>Ga0182742_1000201_pt1 | contig 113654 bp, 104 predicted proteins | sample eDN5th37CBELigMG_FD_128880 | JGI IMG/M metagenome (GOLD analysis project Ga0182742, IMG submission 128880) | Enriched Miracle-Growth compost microbial communities from Emeryville, California, USA - eDNA 5th pass 37_C BE-Lig MG (version 2)... ... | reverse complement strand
GTTGAAGAACCGCTCCGTGCGCGAGCGCTTGTACAAGGCGTCTGCCGGCCGCGGCTGGAGCGGCGAGTTCGACACCACCAAGCTGATCGCCGACATCGTCAAGCTGCGCGCCGAACGCGCCAAGCTGCTGGGCTATCCGAGTCACGCAGCCTACGTCTTGGAAGATGAAACGGCCCTGACGGCCGACGCCGTCAACAACATGCTCAAGCAACTGGCGCCCGCCGCTGTCGCCAACGCAAAGCGCGAAGCCGCCGACATGCAGCAGCTCATCGATGAGCAGGCCAAGGCCAACGGCACGCCGAGCTTCCAACTGCAGGCGTGGGATTGGGACTTCTATGCCGAACAGGTGCGCGCCAAGAAATACGCGTACGACGAAGCGCAGGTGCGTCCGTACTTCGAGCTCAACCGCGTGCTCGTCGATGGCGTGCTGTTCGCCGCTCAGGAGCTGTACGGCCTGAAGTTCAAGGAGCGCAAGGATCTGCCCATCTATCAGGAAGACGTGCGCGTGTTCGAAGTGACCGATCGCGACGGCTCCGCGCTCGGCCTGTTCCTGTTCGACCCCTATGCTCGCAGCAACAAACGCGGCGGCGCATGGATGAACAGCTTCGTCGAGCAGTCACGCCTGTTCGGCAACAAGGCCGTGGTCACCAACACACTCAACATTCCCAAGCCGCCGGCCGGGCAGCCGACATTGCTGACCTGGGATGAAGTGACCACGACGTTCCACGAGTTCGGACACGCCCTCCACGGCCTGTTCTCGAACGTGCAGTACCCGCAGTTCTCCGGCACCAGCGTGCCGCGCGACTTCGTCGAATATCCCTCGCAGTACAACGAAATGTGGGCGACCGAGCCGCGCGTGCTGGCGAACTACGCCAAGCATTACGAGAGCGGTGCGCCCATGCCGAAGGAACTGCTGGACAAGGTGCTCGCCGCGCAGAAGTTCAACCAGGGCTATGCGACGACGGAATATCTGGCCGCCGCCATCCTCGATCAGCACTATCACCAGTTGCCGGCCGGCAAGACGCCGGCGGCCGGCGATATTGCCGCTTTCGAGGCGAATGCACTGAAGAGCTCGCAGGTCGCTTTCGAGCCGGTGCCGCCGCGCTATCGCTCGACTTACTTCCTGCACATCTTCTCCAGCCCGATCGGCTACTCGGCGGGTTATTACGCCTACATCTGGAGCGAGGTACTGGCGCGCGACACCGAGCATTGGTTCAAGACGCACGGCGGCCTGAAGCGCGAGAACGGCGACCTGCTGCGCTCCAAGGTGCTCTCGAAGGGCTTCAGTGCGGATGCGCTGACCATCTTTCAGGATTTCTATGGCAAGGCGCCCGAGATCGGGCCGCTGCTGGAGGCTCGTGGCCTGACCGGTGGCGCCGAGGGTTCCGCTAACTGAACCGGGCTCGCTACCGCTGCAATACGGCGGGGGCAAGACGAAACGGGCGGCCAATGCTGTATGCTGGCCGCCCTTTTTTCTGCCGGACAAGGACTCCCATGCGCGCGTTTCTCATAGCAGCGGTCGGATTTTTGGTGTTCGTGGCGGCGGTCAAGTTGTTCGCCAAGGAGCCGAAAGCGGCGGGCTCGGCGGGCGCGACCACTTCCGCTCCACTCTCCGGCAGCGAGGACGACAAGGCGTTCTACGCACTCGGCGTCGCGGTCTCCCAGAACATCGCTTCGTTCAACTTCACGCCGGCGGAGCTGGAGAAGGTCAAGCAGGGCTTCACCGATGGCGCGCTGGGCAAGCCTTCGCAGGTCGAAGTCGAGAACTACATCCCGCGGCTGCGTGAGCTTCAGTCCCAGCGCATTGCCGCCGTCGCCCAGGTGGCGCTCGACAAGGCCGCGGCCGAACCGGGCGCGAAGCGCCTGGAATCCGGCCTGGTGATCACGACCGTCAAAGAAGGCACCGGCCCCTCGCCGCAGGCGACCGACACGGTCAAGGTGCACTACCACGGCACGCTGCCGAACGGGAAAGTGTTCGACAGCTCGGTCGCGCGCAACGAGCCGGCGACCTTTCCGCTCAATGGCGTGATCCCTTGCTGGACCGAAGGCGTGCAGATGATGAAGGTGGGCGGCAAGAGCAAGCTCGTGTGCCCGGCTGCCATCGCCTACGGCGATCGCGGCGCGCCGCCGGATATCGGCCCGGGTGCGACGCTGATCTTCGACGTGGAGCTGCTCGGCATCGAAGCGCCCGAGGCAGAGCCCGCGCCCGCCAAATAATCGATCTCTGATACAAACATCGGGAGAGAACCATCGTGACCGCAGCTCGGATCCTGTTCGCGCTGTTCCTGTCCGTCGCGGCTTCGCTATCGCTCACGCCGGCGCAAGCAGCGCCGGCGCAGGGCACGGACTACAGCTTGATCAACCCGCCCCAGGCGCCGAGCACCGAAGGCAAGGTGGAGGTGATCGAGTTCTTCTCGTACGGCTGCCCGCACTGCTATCACTTGAGCCCGCTGCTGAGCGAGTGGGAGAAGACGCAGCTGCCGGCGAATGCGGTGCTGATCAAGGTGCCGGTGTCGTTCGGCCGTCGTGAGTGGGGCCAGCTGGTGCGCGCCTACTACACGCTGGAGGCAACGGGCGATCTGAAGCGGCTCGACGCCAAGCTGTTCGACGCGATCCACGCCGAAGGTCAGAAGCTGTTCGATGTCGATGCCCTGGCCGGCTGGGCCGCGCAGCACGGCGTCGACGCGAACAAGTTCCGCTCGCTGTTCAACTCGCCGGAAATCACTGCAAAGGCGACGCGCGCGGATCAGCTGTCACGCGACTACAAGATCAACGGCGTCCCGACCCTGACGGTCGCCGGCAAGTATCGCGCGCTCGGCAAAGACTACCCGGACATGCTCCGCATCACGCGCGAGCTGGCCCAGCAGGAAGCGGCGAACTGAAGTTCTCGAGGGCGGTTCTCGCAACGAGAACCGCCCGGCCGGGCCGAGGCCCAGGCTATTTGATGTCGTAGACCAGGTTGATGGTCGTCAACGTATCGGTCTTCTTGAACTCCGAGGGCGGGTTCGAGTTGTGGCGAATGCCGTAGCCCACCGCCAGCGCCAGCACATCCGTCATCTTCACCTGCAACGAAATGTCGTTCTGCACGAACGTGTTGTCGGCGCCCGATTCCACGATGAACTTGTCGACCAGCGAGGTCGTCGCCGTGAACTTGTGCTGGAAGTCGATGGTGCTTCGGAACACCACTTCGCGCTCGCTGCTGCCCTCCTCGATCAGCGCGCCGGTAACGCTGTCGAACGAATCGCGCGTCTCCAGGAATTTGTAACCGGCGCCGACCGTGCCGACCATGGTGGTGTTCGGCCTATCGAGGAAGCGACGACCCACGCCGCCGGAGACCGTGGCCTGGTATTCGAAACCGCTGAACTCGTCCTCTTCATAACGGCCGGCGCCGAACAGGAAGTTGCGCTCGGTGAATTTCCAACCGATCTCGCCGAACGTTTCCCAACGATTTGCGGTCTTGCCTTCCTCGTCGGAGGCGTACAGCGCGGCACCGCCCACGGTGTTCTTCCACTGATCGGTCTCGTACTTCATGTTGATCCTGGCGTTGGCGGTCTCGGTGTTGGTATTACCGCTGGCGATCACCAGGCCTGCTTCCGACTGACCGGTCCACTCCGCGTGCGCCGGCAGCGCGGCGGCCCACACCGTGGCCGCAAAAAACAATCGTCGCATCAATGAAACTCCCAGAACTAAAGCGTCCGCCCCGCGAAATGAGCGCGGGAAAATAGCGGGGGCGGTATGGAAGCAGAATACGTAAATGCTTCCAATACCAAATTGAGCTCCCGTCGCTCGTTGCCGACGCATCCACTGGGCCGCGACGACCGAATCAAAAAGGGTTTCTCAACTGCCGGCCAGTGCTTCACAATCCACAGGATGACCTCGTCCGATAGCCTACGCGCCGCCCAGCCCGGCCCCGTCTATGAGCAGCCGCTCAATGAGCGGATGCGTACCTTTTTGCGACTGGACTTTTTGTATCAGCAGGCCCTGTTCCACGAAGAGCGCGAAGACCCATGGTCGACGCGCGCCGCGATGAGCTCGCTGCTGGAAATCCTGGCGATCACGGCACGCGGCGACATTCGCAGCGAGGTGCTGAAAGATCTCGAGCGCCAGATGGCGGTGATGCACGACTACGCCAGCCGCGCGGGGGTCGACAACTCGCGCCTCAAAGCGGTGCTGAGCAATCTGACCCGGCTGCGGACCGAGCTCAATTCGGTGGGCGCACTGTTCATGCAGCGCCTGCGCGACTCGGAATTCCTCAACTCGATCAAGCATCGCAGCACCATTCCGGGCGGCACCTGCGAGTTCGATCTGCCGGACTACAGGCATTGGCTGGACCAGCCCTTCGCGGTGCGCTCGCAGGCGTTCGGCGACTGGATGGCCACGATCCGGCCGCTTTGCGATGCCGTCACCGAACTGCTCTGGCTGACACGGGAAGCGGCGCGGCCGCGGCCCGAAATCGCGACCGCCGGCACCTTCCAGATCGCATTCGATCGCGAGAATCCGTGTCAGCTGCTACGGCTGGCGCTGCCGGCGGGCACGCAGCTGTTTCCGGAGATCAGCGGCAGCCACCATCGCTGCAGCATCCGCTTCCTGTCGTGGAACGATGTGAATTCGCGGCCAGTTCAGACCACAGAGGATGTGCAGTTCCAGCTCAGCGTCTGTACGTGAGCCTGTCATGACCGTGGTCCGTTGCCCAACCTGCGACCGTCCGGTGGAATGGACGGAAGCCTCCCGCTGGCGCCCCTTCTGCAGCGAGCGCTGCAAGCTCATCGATCTGGGCGCCTGGGCGGCCGAGAAACACGCCATCCCCGGCGAGATCGTCGAAACCGAGGATGGCCCGAAGCGCGACGGCGGTCGGGAAGACGACTAGTTCGCCCCCGCCGCGTTACCGCCTCGCTGCGAGAGCAGGCCCTGAGGCTCCATATGCAGCGACTTGACCAGGAACGCCCATTGGTCGGCGTAGTCCTCGATCTGCATCCACACGGGCTTACCGGCGCCATGGCCGGCTCGGGTCTCCACCCGCAGCATGACCGGCTGAGCGCAGCTCTGCGCCTCCTGCAACGCCGCCGCGAACTTGTAGCTATGCCAGGGCACGACCCGGTCGTCTCGATCCGCCGTGGTCACCAGGGTCGGCGGATAACAAACCTTGCGCACGTTGTGCACCGGTGAGTACGCCAGCTGCGCGCGGAATTCGGCTTCGTTCTCGCTCAGCCCGTAGTCGCTGGACCACTGGCGGGCGTTGGAGCTGGCGGTGTGGTAGCGGAGCATGTCGAGCACGCCCACTGCCGGTAGTGCGGCACCAAATAATTCCGGACGCTGTGTCAGCACTGCGCCGACGAGCAGGCCGCCATTGCTGCGGCCCCGAATCGCGACCTTGGAAGGCGCCGTGTACTTCTGCTCTACCAGGTACTCGGCAGCGGCGATGAAGTCGTCGAATACGTTCTGCTTTTGCAGCTTGGTGCCCGCCTCGTGCCAGGCTTCGCCGTACTCCGAGCCCCCGCGCAGATTCGCGACCGCATAGACGCCGCCCATCTCCAGCCACACCAGCACGGGCACGCTGAACGACGGCTGCATCGGGATATTGAAACCGCCGTAGCCGTAGAGCTGCACGAAGTTCTGCCCGTTCAACTCCAGGCCCTTCTTGTGCGCGATGAACATCGGCACCTGGGTGCCGTCCTTGCTCTTGTAGAACACCTGCTTGATCTCGAACTGGCTGGTGTCCGCGGCAAGCTTCGGCGCACGGAACAGTTGCGTCTCGCCGGTTCGCAGATCCAGACGCGAGATCGACATCGGCGTCAGGAAATCCGCGTACGCAAAGAAGGTCTCCTCGTCGTCCACGCCGCCTTCGAAACCCTCGGCCATGCCCAGCCCCGGCAGCTTCACGTCGTATTGGACCTTGCCGTCGAGATCGAACACGCGCACCAGCGAATGAGCATCCTGGAGGTAGCGCACGATGATGCGACGGCCCACGATGGAAACTTCAGCCGCCGAGTATTGGCCCGCCGGCACGACCACCCGCGGTTCCTTCTTGCCCACCACCGGCATCGCAACCACTTGCGCGTTCGGCGCACCGGCGTTGCTGCGGATATAGAAAACATCGTCGATCTCGGCGATGAACTCGTAGTACGCGTCGAAACTGTCGATCAACGGCACCGTCTCGCCGAGCGGCGCGCCGTCGGCGCCGAGCTTGCGATAGTAGATGCCGGTGGACTGCGAACCGTCGTAAAGCCAGTAGATCAGATAGCGGCCGTCATCCGAGATCTGCACATAGGGATTGCGCGTCGGATGGTCGGTCACTTTGAAAATCAGCGGATCTTTCGCAACGTCGGTGCCGAGCCGGTGCCAGAACACTTCGCGCTGCTTGCCATCGTCGCCCTGGCCATCGGCCTTCTGCGGGTAGCGCCCGTAATAAACGGACTTGGAATCCGCCGTCCACACGACCGGCGCGAACTTGATGAAGCGCAGTACGTCGGGCAGATCCTTGCCCGTCTGGACATCGCGGAAGTGCCAGGTCCGCCAATCCGTGCCGCCGTCGGAGAGGCTGTATGCAACGATGCGGCCGTCCGGGCTGGGCACGTACTCGCTCAGCGCAACCGTCGCGTCTTTGCTGAATCGATTGGGGTCGAGCAGCACGCGCGGCCTGGCATCGAGCCGCTCGGTGATATAGAGCACGCTCTGATTCTGCAGCCCGTCGTTGCGGAGATAGAAGTAACGATTGCCGCGTTTCAGCGGGGTGTCGTAGCGCTCGTAGTTCCACAGCTGCGTCATGCGCTGCTTGATGCGCTCGCGTGCCGGGATGGCTTCGAGATACGGCTGCGCCAGCGCGTTCTGCGCCTGAATCCAGCTCTTGGTGTCGACGCTCTCGGCGTCCTCCAGCCAGCGATAGGGGTCGGCGACCTGCGTGCCATGGTAGGTGTCGACGTGGTCGATGCGCCGGGTCGCCGGATACTTGAACGCCGGGTTCGCCGCGGTCTTGGCGAGCGCCCCGGATGTGCTGGTCGTCAGGGACGCCGGATCGCCGGACGCTCGTTCGACCGGCCCCACTCCACAGGAGCCGAGCAACAGCAGTGCAGGCAACAGCAGCTGGATCTTCCTTCGCATGGTTCTCTCGATTACCCGATACGGATGGCGAAACTGCCTCGGAGCGCGCGCTTAGTGTAACGTCGTCGTTCCTTTTTCGGCGTTACTCGAAATGCGGTATACAACGATCAACGTCGCGATGCTTGCGACCTACCTCATGGGCCTGAGCTTGTTCACTCAATCCAGCCACGCGGAACCCTTGACCGTCGCCCGTATTTTTGCGGATCCCGATCTCGCCGGGCCGCGGCTACGCCAGCCGAAATTCTCGCCCGACGGGCGCTACGTCACCTATCTGCAGGGCAAGGCCGACAACAAGGATCAGCTGGATCTGTGGGCCTTCGATACTCGCAACGGCACTGCGCGCGTGCTGGTCGACTCCCGCAAGCTGGTCGGCGGTGAGGAGAAGCTGTCGATCGAAGAAGAGGCGCGGCGTGAACGGCAGCGCACCGCCTCGCTGCGAGGGATCGTCGAGTATGAATTCTCCAGCGACGGCAAACGCCTGCTGATTCCGCTGGGCGGCGATTTGTATCTTTACGACCTGGAAGCAAAGAGCGAGCCGGTCACGCGCCTCACCAGCAGCGGCGCCTACGAGACGGATGCGAAGCTCTCGCCCGCCGGTCGTTATGTCAGCTTCATCCGCGATCAGAACCTGTTCGTGATCGATCTGCGCACGCGTCAGGAGCGCGCCCTCACGACCGACGGCGGCGGCCTGGTGCAAAACGGGGTCGCTGAGTTCGTCGCGCAGGAAGAAATGGGGCGCAGCACCGGTTACTGGTGGTCGCCCGACGATTCGCACATCGCGTTCACTCGCATCGACGATTCGCCGGTGCAGGAAGTCGAACGTTTCGAGATCAATGCCGATGGCGCGCGCATGTTTCGTCAGCGATATCCCGCCGCCGGCACGGCCAACACCCTGGTCGAACTGAAGGTCGTCGCGCTCGCGAGCGCCGAGATCAAAGATATCGAGCTCGATCTGGGCGACGGCTATCTACCGCGGGTCAAGTGGTTCCCGGATTCGAAGTCGCTGGCGGTGCAGCGGCAAACGCGCGATCAGAAAAAACTCGAGCTGCTCAAGATCGATATCGCCACCGGCGCAACGCGCGTGCTGTTGACCGAAACCAGCCCGCACTGGGTCGAGCTGACCGATGACTTCAAATTCCTGCAGTCCAAGCCGCAGTTCATCTGGAGCTCCCGTCGCACCGGTTACAAACATCTGTACCTGTACGACCTCGACGGCAAGCTGTTGCATCCGCTGACTGCCGGCGAGTGGATGGTCGTAGGCGATTCCGAGAACGGCCTGGTCGGTGTCGATGAAGCCGCGGGGCGCGTCTACTTCATGGGCTCGAAGGATTCACCTCTCGAGCGTCATCTGTACTTCAGTTCGCTGACCAAGGACACTTCGAACAACGTCACTCGCGTCACCCGCGAGGCCGGCTGGCACGATGCCAAGCTGTTGCCCGGCGGTCGCGGCTATCTCGATCTGCACTCCTCGCCCGATCAGCCGCCCTCGGCGAGCCTGCGCAAACCGGACGGCTCGCTGCAGCATTGGCTGCTGAAGAATCCGCTCGATGCGACTCATCCCTACCATCCGCACGTCGCCAACGAGGTGGCCGAGGAATTCGGCTCGGTCCAGGCCAGCGATGGGCAACAGCTCTATTACCGGCTGCTCAAGCCCGCGAACCTGGTCGCCGGCAAACAATATCCAGCCATCGTCGACGTCTATGGCGGCCCGCACGTCCAAAACGTTCGCAAGGATTGGATGGGCGGAGCACGCACCACTCAAGGTCTGTTCCGTCAGGTGCTGGCGCAAAACGGATTCGTGGTGCTGACGCTCGACAATCGCGGCTCCGGATTCAGAGGCAATGCGTTCGAAACGCCGATCTTCGGTCGCACCGGCAAAGTCGAAATCGAAGATCAGTTACGCGGCGTCGAACATCTGAAGTCGTTGCCGTTCGTCGCGGGCGATCGCATCGGCATCATGGGGTGGAGTTACGGCGGCTACATGGCGCTCATGGGCCTCACTACGACCAAAGCATTTCGTGCCGGCGTCGCCGGCGCTCCAGTCACCGACTGGTCGCTCTACGACACGCACTACACCGAGCGATATCTCGGCACTCCACAAAACAATGCCGAAGGTTATCGAAGCAGTGCTGTCATTCCTTACGCGCAATCGCTGCAGGGCTCGCTACTGCTGGTGCACGGCATGGCCGATGACAACGTGCTGTTCACGCACAGCACGCGGCTGATGCAAGCGCTGCAATCGTTGAACAAGCCGTTCGATGTGATGACTTATCCAGGCGGCAAACACGCACTGGTCAGGATGCCGCAGCAGGGCAGGCACTACTATGAGATGGTGCTGCGATTCTTCGAGCGGGAGCTGAACGCGCCCGAGAGCTGATCGGGCTAATCAGCGGCGCGCTTCACGCAGCGCTGGAATCATCGGACGGTCGGCTTCGAGCAAGCCGACCGTTTCGAGCTCATCGAGCGCCACCCATTGCAGCGGCTGCCCTTCTACCGAGCTGGGCTCGCCCATGTAGCGCGACACCAGCCACAGATCGAGCAACACCCGCCGGTCCGAGTAGCCATGCTCGTACGCGATCAACGGCGTCGCGTCGAGGACTTCGACTCCCAGCTCCTCTCGCAGCTCGCGCTTCAATCCATCCAGCGCCGGCTCATCGGCTTCCAACTTGCCACCGGGAAATTCCCAACCGCCGGCCATGTGCTTGCCGGGCGGCCGCTGTGCAATGAGGACGCGACCGCTGCCATCGAACAGCGCGCCGGCAACGACGTGAATCATGGTGGAGTCGGATCCGGAGTTCTCTAACGCTTGGTCCGGCAGATCATACGACGAATCACCGATCGAGTCGCAGGCAGGAGGCGCTGACGCCTCCTGCCCGCAAACGCTGCATCAGCTCCGCAGATCGAACCGGTCCAGGGTCATGACCTTGGTCCAGGCCTTGACGAAGTCCTCCACGAACTTCTCGTTCGCATCGCTGGACGCGTAGTGCTCGGACACGGCGCGCAGTTCCGAATTGGCGCCGAAGACGAGATCCACCGTGGTCGCGGTCCACTTCACTGCGCCGCTCTTGCGATCTCGACCTTCGTAGATGTCCTCACCGGCGCGCTTCCACTCGGTGGACATGTCGACCAGATTCACGAAGAAGTCGTTGGTCAGCGCTTCCGGACGAGCCGTGAGCACACCGTGCGTCGCGCCGCCCGCGTTCGCCTTGAGCACACGCAAGCCGCCGACCAGCACCGTCATTTCCGGCACTGACAGGTTCAGCAGCGAGGCGCGTTCAACCAACGCTTCGGCCGGCGGCTGCGCATTGCCTTTGGCCAGGTAGTTGCGGAAACCATCGGCCGTCGGCTCCAGCAGCGAGAACGACTGCACATCGGTCATGGCCTGCGTCGCATCGGTGCGGCCCGGAGCGAACGGCACCGTCACGTTGTGACCCGCGTTGGCAGCGGCCTTCTCGATCGCCGCGCCGCCCGCCAGCACGATCACATCGGCGAGCGAAACTCGCTTCTTGTCGCGCTGGGCGCTGTTGAAACGTTTCTGGATGCCTTCCAGGACCGGCAACACGCGCGCCAGCTCCTCCGGCTGATTCACCGCCCAGGTTTTCTGGGGCGCGAGGCGAATACGCGCACCGTTGGCGCCGCCACGCATGTCCGTGCCACGGAACGACGCTGCAGACGCCCATGCCGTGCGAACCAGCTCCGGAATCGTGAGACCGGACTCGAGGATCTGGGCCTTCAGCACCGAAGCATCCACTTCATCGATCAGCGGATGATCCACGGCGGGCACGAGATCCTGCCAGAGGAATGTTTCTTTCGGCACCAGCTTGCCCAGGTAACGCGACGCCGGACCCATGTCCCGATGCGTCAGCTTGAACCAGGCACGCGCATAGGCGGCCTCGAACTCCTGCGGATTCTTCAGCCAGCGCTGAGTGATCTTGCGGTACGAAGGATCTTCCTTGAGCGCCAGATCGGTGGTGAGCATGATCGGCGCGTGGCGCTTCGCCGGATCGTGTGCATCCGGTACGAGGTTGGCCGCTGCGGGATCCGAAGGAATCCACTGCGTCGCGCCGCCGGGGCTCTTGGTCTGCACCCAGTCGAACGCGTACAGGTTCTGCAGGAAGTTGTGAGTGAACTGTGCAGGGCTCACGGTCCATGCGCCTTCCAGGCCGCTGGTGACCGTGTCGATGCCTTTACCCGTGCCGCACTTGTTCTGCCAGCCCAGGCCTTGCTGTTCGATGCTCGCAGCTTCGGGATCGGCGCCGACGCAATCTTTCGCTTTGTGCGCGCCGTGAGCCTTGCCGAAGCTGTGACCACCGGCGATCAGCGCCGCCGTCTCTTCATCGTTCATGCCCATGCGGCCGAACGCTTGACGGATGTCACGTGCGGCAGCGAGCGGATCCGGCTTGCCGTTCGGACCTTCCGGGTTGACGTAGATCAAACCCATTTCGGTTGCGCCCAAGGGACGCGCCAACTCACGAGCGCCGCTGTGTCGCTTGTCGGTCAGCCACTCGCGCTCCGAGCCCCAGTTCACTTCTTCGGGCTGCCAGGCGTCCACGCGGCCGCCGGCGAAGCCGAGGATCTTGAATCCCATGTCTTCCATCGCGACGGTGCCCGCGAGCACCATCAGGTCGGACCATGAGAGCGCGCTGCCGTACTTCTGCTTGATCGGCTGCAGCAGGCGCCGCGCCTTGTCGAGGCTGGCGTTGTCAGGCCAGCTGTTCAGCGGCGCGAAGCGCTGCATGCCGCCATCGGCGCCGCCGCGACCATCGATTGCGCGATAAGTGCCGGCGCTGTGCCACGACATGCGAATGAAGAACGGGCCGTAGTGGCCATAGTCGGCCGGCCACCAGTCCTGCGACGTGCGCATGAGTTCTGAGAGATCTTTCTTGACCGCATCCAGATCGAGCTTGGAAAACGCAGCGGCGTAGTCGAAGTCGTCGCCTAGGGGATTCGCTGAGCTCTCGCTCTGGCGCAGCGGTTGAAGGTTCAACCGATTCGGCCACCAATAATCGTTGTTGGGCGCGGTCTGCGCGCCGCCCAGGCTCGGCGCCAGGGACATGATGCCCACGGCACAGGCTACCGCAAGCATTGGGGTTCTCTTTCGCATTGGATCTCCGATTGATTTTCTCAATATGCGCCTCGCCACCCGCAGCGAGACGGACGCCAAACTAGAGATCCACCCATCAAGCGTCCAATGTATGGTGGCTATCCCACCGATAGGCAAACGCGCTTCTACTAAATCCACCGAACAAAGTGAAGCTGCTACTTCGGAGATCCAAAACGAAACGTCAACACCAGATTGCCAACAACGAGTCAGACCCCAGACTCTCCAGCCACTCGCTCGATCTTGCGGGGCTCCACCGCGTACGCAGACACCTTGCCGGTGATCCGGACCCGGTCACCGACCTGCACGAGGTTCAGCAGCCCGTAGTCGATGCAGACCTCATCGTCGAGGAAGTGGAACTCCTGCAGCTCGAGCCTGGGTATGCAGCGGCTGGACTTGCCCGGATAAGTGGATGTATTGGAGATCGTTGCCGTGACCTCGCCTGGCGTGCGGGTGGCGTAATGCAGCAGCTTCGCCATTCCGCCAAAGGTGGTGACGTAAGTCATGAACAGCAAGGCCAGCGGGAACGGCGCGACCCGCCATCCCGAACCCCCGCCAACCTGCGCGGCTGAAAATCCATCGAATCGCTTGAAGAAGCCGTCGGCTGCAGACGCGGGACCCTTCGTACGTCGAGAGAAGTTTGCGCCTGCCGCGACCATGAATAGGCATGGCGCGAGGAACAGGACGTACGCGATGTATAGAAGCACGCTGCCGGGAGCTCGAACCAGCAGCACTTCGCCCTGGGACAGTCCGTAGTCATTCGACACCATGCCGTACATGAAAAGACCGAGCCAGCAAATGATGAAGACGTCACGCGCCAGCCTGGATAGCGTGTAACGCGGCCCATGGTGCCGACGCGCCCATTCCATAAGCGGGGGCGTTTCGATGCCGATGCGCCGAGGCGAGCTGCCGGCGTCCACCGACCAGCGCTCGACCTTGATGCTCTCCCGGGCGACATTCCCTTCGCGACTCCATGTCAGATCGATGCGATTCTGTTCGCGCCAGTCGATCCCTTGCTGTTCCATCTGGTGCACATGGTGATCCCAGATCGCTCGCGCTTCCTTCGGCATCTCTTCCGGAGAGCGATAGGTCACGCCGTTGACGATGATCTGCGGCCCGCTCATTGCTTGACCACTCGCTCGATGTGATCGGGAGCGACCCCAAAACGGGACAGGTGTCCTGTAATCCGGATGCGACCGCCGACTTCCACCGCTTCGAACAAGCTGGCGTTGACGCACAGCGCGTCGCTCAGGAAGCGGAACTCCTCGAAGGCAATGTGGGTGCAGTTCATGTGTCTCGAGGGTCGATGTTTCCCGGCCACTGTCGCCGTTATCTCGCCGGGATGGCTCTTGGATGAGTGCAGGATCTTCGCGACGCCAAGGAATGCGCCCATGTAAGCGAACAGCAACCCGATGGCCAGCAGCACGAGCGCTTCGCGCACCGGCCTCCACTTCCAAACAAGAGGATCTCGGAGTTTTCTATACCACTTCACTGCCATCCAGACCCACAGCCCGAGCAGCACCATGAACGAGACGAGCTGCTGCCAGCTGTAGACAGGAAAGACCAGGACCGGATTGGGACCGAACAATCCATAGAGGCCTAGCGCTAGAGAAACGAAGAGAGGAACGAGAAAAGCCGCTCTCGATAAAGCAGCGTTTCGCGGCTTCGACTCGCGAAGCAGCGAGCGCTCGCCCACAGGTGAGAACAACGTCACGGCGATATCCCTCTCGGCTTATGACCTGCGCGCTATTTTGTGCCGATCATATCTTCAGCACCCGGCTACGCCCCACACTTTCAGACCGCCAAAAAAAACGCGCCGCATTTCTCAATGCAGCGCGTTTCGATCGAGCTCGGCGGGCGGAGTTAACCCTGGCCGGCGAGCGCTCCGTGGCAGTGTTTGAACTTCTTCCCCGAGCCGCAGGGGCACAGCTCGTTACGACCGACCTTCCGCGTCTCGCGTACGAACTGCGAAACAGGGTCGCCGGATTCGGCGGCCATCGGCTGCGGCTCCTGGGCCGGGGCCGTCGGGGCGGTGATTTGCTCCGGGGCGGCGTGCTGGAACTGCATGGCGCGAGCGAGACGAGCCTGGCGCTCCTGCTCCTCGCGCTCTTCACGCTCGATGTCCGCCTGCGTGCGCAGCTGCATGCGGGAGAGCATCGAGACGGTGTCGTGCTTGATGCGGTCGAGCATCGCGGTGAACAGTTCGAAGGCTTCGCGCTTGTATTCCTGCTTGGGATTCTTCTGCGCGTAGCTGCGCAGGTGAATGCCCTGGCGGAGGTAATCCATTGCAGCGAGGTGTTCGCGCCAGTGCGAATCCAGCTGCTGCAACATGATGGCCTTCTCGATGTGACGCACGACCTGTGCGCCGTACATCTCCACCTTGTCTTCGTAGGCCTTGTCGATGATCTCGTGGATGCGTTTGCGCAGTCCCGGCTCGGCCAGATTGTTGTCTTCTTCCAGCCAGACCTTGGGAGCGATCGCGACCGCGAAGTCCTTCTCGACGGCCTGGGTCAGCCCATCGAGGTCCCACTGCTCGTCCAGGCTGCCCGGCGCCACGAAACGATCGATCAACGCATTGACCACTTCGTGACGGATGCCGGCGATGGCGTCGCCGACTTCCTCGGCCGCCATGAGCTCGGTGCGCTGGTTGTAGATGACCTTGCGCTGATCGTTGGCGACGTCGTCGTACTCGAGCAGGTTCTTACGAGCGTCGAAGTTGTGGGCTTCGACCTTGCGCTGGGCGCGTTCGATCTGTTTCGAGAGCATGCGGCTCTCGATCACTTCGCCTTCCTTCATGCCGGCCGTCTGCAGCCAGCGCTTGACGCGCTCGGGGTCGCCGAAGATGCGCATCAGATTGTCTTCGAGCGATAGATAGAAACGGCTCGAGCCGGCGTCGCCCTGACGGCCGGAACGACCGCGCAGCTGGTTGTCGATACGCCGGGACTCGTGACGTTCGGTGCCGATGATGTGCAAGCCGCCGGCGGCGAGCACGGCTTCGTGACGCTGCCGCCACTCTTCGCGCACCCGGGCCCGGGTCGCGTCATCGACCTCGCCCATGCCCTGCAATTCGACTTCCAGGTTGCCGCCGAGCACGATGTCGGTACCACGACCGGCCATGTTGGTGGCGATGGTCACGGCGCCGGGGCGGCCGGCCTGCGCGACGATCAGAGCCTCGCGCTCGTGCTGCTTGGCGTTGAGCACCTGGTGCGGGATGTTCTCTTTCTCGAGCAGCTTCGAGAGCAGTTCCGAGGTTTCGATCGAGGTCGTGCCCACCAGCGCCGGCTGGCCACGCGAGACGCAATCGCGAATGTCCTCGATGATGGCTTCGAACTTGTCCTTCTGCGTGAGATACACGAAGTCGGGATGATCTTTGCGGATCATCGGCTTGTTGGTCGGAATGACCACCACTTCCAGGCCATAGATCGACTGGAACTCGAACGCTTCGGTATCGGCCGTACCGGTCATGCCGGCCAGCTTCGAGTACATGCGGAAGTAGTTCTGGAACGTGATGGACGCGACCGTCTGGTTCTCTTCGCGAACCCGGACGCGCTCCTTCGCTTCGATGGCCTGGTGCAGGCCATCGGACCAGCGACGGCCCGGCATGGTGCGGCCGGTGAACTCATCGACTATGACCACTTCGCCGTTGCGAACGATGTACTCGACGTCGCGGTGATAGAGCGCATGTGCGCGAAGCGCCGCATTCAAGTGATGCATGATGCGGATGTTGGCCGCGTCGTACAGGCTCTCGCCGGGCTGCAACAGGCCGGCTTCGGCAATCAGCTGTTCGGCGTGCTCGTGGCCGGTATCGGACAGATGCACCTGGCGGGACTTCTCATCCGCCCAGTAGTCGCCTTCGCCCTCTTCGCTCTCCTGGCGCTTGAGCTTCGGCGCCAGCTCGTTGATGCGCAGATAGAGCTCGGTGCTCTCTTCGGCGGGACCGGAAATGATCAGCGGCGTGCGGGCTTCGTCGATGAGGATGGAGTCCACCTCGTCGACGATGGCGTACGCGAGACCACGTTGCACGCGGTCCTCGAGACGGAACGCGAGATTGTCGCGCAGGTAGTCGAAGCCGAACTCGTTGTTGGTGCCGTAGGTGATGTCGCAGGCGTAAGCGGCGCGCTTCTCCTCGGAGCTCTGGCCGCTTCTGATCACGCCAACCGTGAGGCCGAGGAACCGATAGACCCGGCCCATCCATTCCGCGTCGCGCGAGGCCAGGTATTCGTTGACCGTCACCACGTGTACGCCCTTGGCGGGCAGCGCATTCAGGTAGGCGCCGAGGGTCGCCATGAGCGTCTTGCCTTCACCGGTGCGCATTTCGGCGATCTTGCCCTGGTGCAGGACCGTGCCGCCGATGAGCTGCACATCGAAGTGCCGCATGCCGAGCACCCGGCGCGCGGCCTCTCGGGTTGCGGCAAATGCCTGGGGCGCAATGTCGTCGAGGGTCTTGCCCTGCGCCAGCAACTGGCGAAATTCCGCCGTCTTGCCCTGCAACTGCTCGTCGGACAGCGCCTTGAAGGATTCCTCCAGGGCGTTGGTCTTATCGACGATTTTGTTATAACTGCTCAACAGCCGCTGATTGCGACTGCCAAACAGCTGGGTCAGCCAATTCGCCACGCTGAAACTCCGAGGATGGGGCCGAGGGCCCGCAAAGCCTATTGGGAAAGCCGGTTATTGTACACGCGCGCCCGGCGACTCTAATTACGGTCTCTTAAAGCTGAACGGACAGGCGTCGGGAGGCTTGGGGCAGCGACCCGGAAAACAAGTGGCTGGGATGGAGGCGAACGCGATGGCGGTACGGAGGCGGCCCTCCGAAATCGACCGTCAAACGCCACGCTCAGCGGCGGACGAACGTCATCGGATCGACGGCACGGCCCTGCTTGAGCACCTCGAAATGCAGGTGCGGGCCGGTAGAGCGGCCGGTCGAGCCGATCAGCGCGATGGCCTGGCCCTTCTGCACGGTGTCGCCGACCTGCACCAGCGCTTTGGAATTGTGGGCATAGCGCGTGACGTAGCCGTTGCCGTGATTGATCTCCACTGTCCGGCCGTAGCCGAAGCGCTCCTTGGAATAGGTCACCACGCCGGAGGCCACCGCGACCACCTGTGAGCCTGCCGGGCCCGCAAAGTCGATGCCTCGGTGATAGGCGTTACGACCGGTGAACGGATCGGCGCGGTAGCCGAAGTGCGAGGAGATCCAGCCCTGCAGCACCGGCCGGCCATCGGGGACCACCTGGCGGCTGAGATTGCGCGTGGAGATCATGCTCTCCAGCACGCTGAGCTGGCGCTCGCGATCGCGGATCTGGTGGTTCAGCTCATCGAGCATGGCGGTCAGCTCGGGGGCGGCGACGGTGGCGCCTTCCACCAGGCCTTCGGGACCGCCGACGGCGGGCTCACTATCGAAATTGAACTCGCCCTTGTCGAGATTCGCCATTTCGGTGAGCCGGCGACCCAGGGCATCGAGGCGGATCACATGAGCATTCATCTGGCCGACCCGGCTGGTCAGCGCATCGAGCCGCTCCTGCAGATCGCGACGGGCATTGGCGATGTCCAGCCGCTGGCTTTCCAGCTTCACCGCCCATTCCGTGACTTGTGCGGCGGGATCGAGGACCAGGCCGCTGCGGCCAAGCTGGATGCCGGCGAACAACACGCCTGCCAGCACCAGGAACACCGAGGAGATCGTCACCGTCATCGCCAACGGACGGCCAAGCTCGAACTGGCGAGCCTTGCCGAAGCGTTTCGAGAACACGATGACGTTCATTTGCTCACTACCTTCTCTCTTTCGCGCCCTGAACGACCAGCTTCCACTGGCGGCACGACAATACGTTCACACCCGCCCTTGCACCCTTGCGCTTCCAGCGACAGGGTTCGCGGCGATACAAGCCCAAGGTCTACTTCTATGGTCGAAAGCGGCTTGCGGCCGTTGCGACGATGGCTCGAGCAGAACTGCGGTGGACGTAGAACCGAATGTTCGAGTTGTACATCCTGGCAACCCCGCTATCGTGGCGCGGCCCGCCTTCACTGGCGTGCCCGCTGCCGTAGACCGGTGGCTTTGCGTCCCCGCCTTTCGACGGGTTTGCCTTTGACAGTGGCCGGAATATGCATAACGAAGCGTACAAAGATCAAGCGCCTGGCGCTCACATCGATTCTTTCAGCGTATGACTGATCGATTCAAACCGCTGAGTGAGACAGTTGGCCCGTTATTCGCGCAACTCGAACAGCGCGTGACGGCGCACATCGAGCTCACCGAGAAGGTCCGCTCGGCGCTCGCCGGTCCGGAAAAAGATCATGTGGTGTCAGCGAGTTGTCGTGGCGACACGCTAGTGGTGCTGGCGGACTCGGCGGCCTGGTGCCCGCAGATACGTTATGCCCAGGCGAAATTGCTGGAAGTGTTAAATGCCGCCGCCCCGAGCCCGGGTGAGAAACAAGTCACAAAAGTAAAAGTTCGCGTCGGCAGGAAAGCGTCCGGCCCGACGCCGCTGTAGCGGCAGATTTTTGCGCTGAACGGCCGATCGGCAGATTGGATGCTCAGGCGCTGACCATCGCGGCAGCCGGTACGTACGAGATGGGGCTGTCTTTTACGTCGTCGAAGGTCACCGGCTCCCACGCATTGGGGGTGTTGATCAGCTTGCGGACCAGCTGATTGTTGAGCGCGTGGCCGGATTTGTGGCCGCTGAATTCGCCGATCAGGCTCTTGCCGAGCAGGTACAGATCGCCGATCGCGTCGAGGATCTTGTGCTTGACGAACTCGTCCTCGTAGCGCAGGCCGTCTTCGTTCAAAACCCGGTACTCATCCAGCACGATGGCGTTGTCCATGGTGCCGCCGAGCGCCAGGTTCTTCGAGCGCATGTACTCCAGATCCCGCATGAAGCCGAAGGTCCGTGCGCGGCTGATCTCTTTTAAATAGGACGTCGTGGAGAAGTCCATCGAGGCGGTCTGCGAGCGTTTCTTGAAGACCGGGTGATTGAACTCGATCTCCATGTTGACCTTGAAACCGTGGTACGGCTCGAAGCGGGCCCACTTGTCGCCATCGCGCACTTCCAGCGGCGAGAGGATGCGGACGAAACGTTTCGGGGCCGGCTGTTCTTCGATACCGGCCGATTGCAGCAGGAATACGAACGGACCGGCGCTGCCGTCCATGATGGGGACTTCTTCGGCAGACAGGTCCACATAGGCATTGTCGAGGCCCAGACCGGCAAATGCCGACAACAGGTGCTCGACCGTGGAGACCCGCACCTCGCCATTGAACAGGGATGTGCCCAGCATCGTATCGCCGACGTTCTCGGCATACGCGCGCACGTCCACCGGCTCGTTCAGATCGGTGCGACGGAACACAACGCCGGTGTCCACCGGCGCCGGTCGCAGCACCATCAGCACTTTTTTACCGGAGTGAAGGCCAACGCCGGTCGCGCGGATGGTGTTCTTGAGGGTACGTTGTCTGAGCATGCGGGTTTCCAAGCGGCGCGACCCTAACATTGCCGGCAAGTCAACGGCAAGCCTCTGACTCGCCGTTACTTTTGCTGACATCAAAAAGGACTTTTCGCCGTATCGGTGAATCGACTTGACAGCCTACAGCGAAATTCCAGCCGCACCATGCACATTCCCTATGTATCCCATAGAGAGAACAGGCGCCGCCCGCTGCCCGGTCGAATGCATCACTGCAGTCGGGCATCCTGCCAGGCACCAGTCAGAAGTCGTGTTTCACCGCTTAGTTCCGCCTCAATCCGCCTGACGGCGCAGGAACGCCGGGATATCCAGCATCGACGTATCTTCAGCCGTCAAGCCGTCGCCAACCGCGCGGCGAGCGTGGCCCGCGTGCGGATCGCGCTGGTTGCGGATGTAGGTCGGCACATGCAGATCGTCGAGCGTGGGCACGCGGCCACGGCCGCCGGCGATGGCGGTCATGCGACGCGTATCCTGCTGCGGCGCCTGCATCTGAGTACCCGGACGACCGATGCCCGTGGCCACGACGGTCACGCGAATCTGCTCGCTCATTTCCGGATCGATCACGCAACCCACGACCACGTTGGCGTCTTCGGACGCGTACTGCTTCACCGTGTCGCCGACGATGCTGAACTCGCTGGTGCGCAGATCCATGCCGGCGGTGACGTTGATCAGCAGGCCATGAGCACCCTGCAGATTCACATCTTCCAGCAGCGGGCTGGAAACAGCGGCTTCGGCAGCTTCACGCGCGCGGTTCTCACCACGAGCCGTGCCCGAACCCATCATCGCCATGCCGGTCTCGGCCATCACGGTACGCACGTCGGCAAAGTCGACGTTGATCATGCCGGGACGGGTGATCAGCTCGGCAATGCCCTGCACCGCGCCTTGCAACACCTGGTTGGCCGACTTGAACGCATCGAGCAGCGTCACGTCGCCGCCGAGCACCGTCAGCAGCTTCTGGTTCGGAATGGTGATCAACGAGTCGACATGTTTGCTCAACTCGGCGATGCCGCGCTCGGCGGAGCCCGAACGCTTGCTGCCTTCCATCTCGAACGGCTTGGTGACGACCGCGACCGTGAGGATGCCCAGCTCCTTGGCCACCTGCGCCACGACCGGAGCGGCTCCCGTGCCGGTGCCGCCGCCCATGCCGGCGGTGATGAACAGCATGTCCGAGCCTTCGATCATCTCGATGATGCGGTCACGATCTTCCATCGCGGCCTGCCGGCCCACTTCCGGATCGGCGCCCGCACCGAGTCCCTTGGTGATGTTGCAGCCGATCTGCAGACCGACTTTCACCTTGGAATGCTTCAACGCCTGCGCGTCGGTATTGATGCAAATGAAATCCACGCCTTCGATACCGGCCTGGATCATGTGAGCGACGGCGTTGCCGCCGCCGCCGCCTACGCCAATCACTTTGATGACGGCGCCTTGGTTTTCTGTATCAGCAAGTACAAACATCGTTAGTCCCCTCAATGTCAGCGAGACAATTCAAATTGCAACTCGACGTGCAGCCGGTTCAGAGGCCCGCCGCACGCCCCATCTTCCCCAGATATCCCCTTGTTCTCGCCATTTCCCTGGCGTCTCGTCTGGATCATCAGAAATTTCCTTGAAACCACGCTTTCATACGATCCAGCGTGCCGCGCACATTGCCGCTCAACGGCAGCTCGCGACGTCCACGCAGATAATTCTCCCGGCCGTACAACAGCAGGCCGACGCCGGTGGAATGAATCGGATTGCTCACCACATCCACCAGCCCGGTGATGTGTTGCGGAATCCCCAGACGCACCGGCATGTGAAACACTTCTTCGGCAAGCTCCACCGCGCCTTCCATCTTCGCGCTGCCGCCGGTGAGCACGACGCCCGCGGCGATCACTTCCTCGAAGCCGGAACGGCGCAGCTCTTCGCGCACCAGAGCAAACAATTCTTCGTAACGAGGCTCGACCACTTCGGCGAGCGTCTGTCTCGCAAGCCTTCGCGGCGGACGGTCGCCCACGCTCGGCACCTCGATGGTCTCGTCCGAGTTCGCCAGTTGCGACAACGCGCACGCGAACTTCATCTTGATCTCCTCGGCGTACTGCGTCGGCGTGCGCAGGCTGACGGCGATGTCGTTCGTCACTTGATCGCCCGCGATCGGCAGCACTGCCGTGTGACGAATGGCGCCACCGGAGAACACCGCGAGGTCGGTCGTGCCGCCACCTATATCCACCAGACACACGCCCAGTTCCTTCTCATCGTCGGCCAGCACCGAATAACTCGACGCGAGCTGTTCGAGCACCACGTCTTCGACCTGCAAGCCGCAACGCTGCACGCACTTGACGATGTTCTGCGCCGCGCTGTCCGCACCGGTGACGATGTGAACTTTCGCTTCCAGGCGCACGCCCGACATGCCGATGGGCTCGCGGATGCCTTCCTGACTGTCGATCAAGAACTCCTGCGGCAGGATGTGCAGGATCTTCTGGTCGGCCGGAATCGCGACGGCGCGAGCCGCGTCGATCACGCGATCGACGTCTTCGGAGGTCACTTCCTTGTTCCGAATCGCGACGATGCCGTGCGAGTTCAGGCTGCGAACGTGACTGCCGGCAATGCCGGCGTACACCGAATGGATCTCGCAGCCCGCCATGAGCTCCGCTTCTTCCACCGCGCGCTGAATGGACTGCACCGTCGATTCGATGTTCACGACGACGCCACGCTTCAGTCCGCGCGAAGGATGCGAGCCCAGGCCCACTACTTCGATCCGACCTTCGTGATTGACCTCGCCGACGATAGCGACCACCTTGGAGGTGCCGATATCGAGGCCGACGATCAGGTTTCGGTCATTCTTCCTAGCCATCAGAGCGAGGTTCCTCGGCGTCGCGCGCGACTCGGGCTGGAGCGTTCCAACCCACAGAAAAGCCGTTGCTGTAACGCAGATCTACGTAACTGACTTCCGCTGCTCGAGCAGCCACGACCGGGCTCGCCACAGCGATGAATCTTTCCAAGCGGGCCGGCACGTCCTGCCGACCGAGACGAACATTCACACCATTGCCGAGCGTCAACTGCCACGCGCCGCGCGCGTCCAGCTCGACTTTGCTCAAGCGCATGCCGACTCCCAGCAGGCGCGGATACGACTCGAGATAGAGCTTCGCGACCTGAGCTTCGGTGCCGTTCGGGCCGATGAGCTGCGGCAACTCCTGTGGAATGTGCCGCGCGTCCTTCAGGAACAGCTCGCCTCTCGTATTCATCAGACCCGACTCGCCCCATCGCGCTGCTGCGACGTGCTCGGTGATGAACACACGCACGCCGTTGGGCCACTTGCGTTCGACGCGAGCGCGATCGACCCACGGAATCGTTTCCAAGGAAGTGCGTAGCGCGGCCAGGTCGACTGAAAGAAAGCCAGCGCCACGAAACTGCGCGACCACTTCTTCGACCTGCAGCGGCGTGACGCGCTGAAATTGCCCGCCCACCTCCACCTTGCCAATCGGCCGATCGAACGAGACCGCCAGGCCCCACACCATCACCGCGACGCCGCCAATCAACGCAAGCACGCCAAGCGCAGGACGCAAGCCTTCCTCGGTCCACGAGGCGACCATGGGCTTCAGGCGGCCGAGCAGATCCAACTGCTCGCCCTCGGCCTTGCGACGATTGCGCTTGCGCGTGCCCATCATGAGCGCGGCGCTCCTGGGCCGACATGCGGCAGACTCGTTTCCAACACTCGCCACACCAGCTCGTCGAAATCGACGCCGAACTGCTTCGCCGACTTCGGCACCAGCGAATGACTGGTCATGCCGGGCGCCGTGTTCACTTCCAATAAGTAGAACTTGCCGTTGGCACGATCGCGCATCACGTCGACGCGGCCCCAGCCGTAACAACCAGCCGTGCGGAACGCTTCGAGCGAGAGCGCTCGAATCTCGTCTTCAGCCGCACCTTGCAATCCCGGGCAGATGTATTGCGTGTCCTCGGCTTTGTACTTGGCGTGATAGTCGTAGTACTCACCTGCCGGCACGATGCGAATGCTCGGCAATGCCACGTCGCCGAGCACGGTGACCGTCAGCTCATCGCCTACGATCAACTGTTCCAGCAGCATCTCGCCTTGGTAGCGAGCTGCGAGGTCCACGGCCTGCTTCAAATCCTCTTCTTTGAACACGCGAGTCACGCCGACGCTCGAGCCTTCGCACGCAGGCTTCACGATCACCGGCAGACCGAGCTCGCGCGCAGCCTTCGCAACATCGCTGTTGCGGGCCAAACGCACGTAACGCGGCGTCGGCAGACCGAGAGACAGCCACACCTGCTTCGTACGGATCTTGTCCATCGACAGCGCCGAGCCCAGCACACCGGAGCCCGTGTACGGAATGGCGAATGCTTCCAGCAGCCCTTGCAGAATGCCGTCCTCACCACCGCCGGCGTGACCGTGCAGGATGTTGAACACGCGCTGGCAACGCTTGTTCACCAACTCATCGACGAGCGCAGCAATGCCATCGACCTGATACGCATCGACGCCTTGACGCTTGAGCGCCTCCAGACAGTTGCTGCCGCTATCCAGCGACACTTCACGTTCGCTCGAGGTGCCGCCCATCAACACGGCGACGCGACCGAAGTCCTTCGCATCGTTGATGCGCCTGGGGCCCAGAACGTCCGTTCCGCTCTTGTTTGCTTCAGCCATGAATCACCTCGCCCACGATGCGCACCTCAGTGTTGAGTCGCACACCCTGCTTTTGTTCCACCGTCTGCTGCACATGACGAATCAACTGCTCGATGTCTGCAGCCGATGCCGTGCCGTCATTGACGATGAAGTTCGCGTGCATCTCCGAGACTCGCGCGCCGCCGATGCGAAAACCTTTCAGTCCGCACGCTTCGATCAAGCGCGCGGCGTGATCGCCCGGCGGATTGGTGAACACCGAGCCGCACGACCATTCTTGGATCGGCTGCGTCGCCTTGCGTTTGGCGAGCAACTGACGGATGTCGTCGTTGCTCACGCCCGGACGCAATTCGAAGCGCAGCAGCGCGCCGAGAAACCATTCATCGGTGGGACCCGACACATGTCGATAACCCACGGTGTAATCGGACGCCGCGCGCTCATGACGGACGCCATTACGATCGATCGTCGCGACCGACACAACGTGTCGCCAGGTTTCGCCACCGAACGCGCCTGCGTTCATCGCCAGTGCGCCGCCGAGCGTGCCGGGAATGCCCGCGAAGAACTCCGCTGGGCCCAATCCCCACTTGATGCATTGTTTGGCGAGCTTCGCGCACGCAACCCCGCTGCCACACCACACATCGTTGTCGCTGCGACGCTCGAGTTCATCGAAGATGCCGTGCGTTTCGATCACCGCGCCACGCACGCCGCCGTCGCGAACCAGCAGGTTGCTGCCCAGGCCGATCCACATCACCGACGTACCGGGTTCCAGACCTTGCAGAAAACCGGACACGTCAGTTGCGTCGAGCGGCGAAAAGAACAAGTCCGCCGGGCCGCCCACGTGCCACGACGTGTGCTTCGACATCGGTTCGTTGCGCTTCACGCGCGCTTCGAAGTCGGGCGGCAACGACAACGCGTTCACGGTTGCCTCCGCTCGGCCGACAAGGCCGTCAACGCCGCCGGCAACTCGGGGGCCAGACTGCCGATGCTGCCCGCGCCCATGGTCACGATCACATCGCCATCACGCGCGATCTGAATCAATGCGCGTGGCAACTCGTCGATCTTGTCGACGAACACCGGCTCGACACGCCCGTGCGAGCGCACGGCGCGGCAGATCGCCTTGCCATCGGCGCCCGCGATCGGCGTTTCACCCGCGGCATAAACTTCAGTCACGATGAGCGCGTCGGCATTGCCGGCGAGCACGCGGGCGAAGTCATCGAGCAGATCGCGCGTGCGTGAATAACGGTGCGGCTGGAACGCCACGAGGATGCGGCGTTTCGGCCAACCCTGACGGATCGCTTCCAGCGTGGCCGCAAGTTCGGTCGGGTGATGGCCGTAGTCGTCGATGATCGTGACCTTGCCTGCCGACGTCTGCACATCGCCGTACTGCTGCAAGCGCCGATCGACGCCATGGAACGAGGCGAGTGCGGCCTGAATCGCCGCGTCGCTCACTTCCAGTTCCATCGCGACGGCAATCGCCGCCAGCGAGTTCAGAACGTTGTGTCGTCCCGGCAGGTTCAGCTGCACGGACAGTTTCTTCGATGAGCCACGACGTTCCACATCGAAACGGGTCTGCACGCCTTGGCGCTGAATGTTCACCGCGCGCAGGTCCGCATCGCTGTCGATGCCATAGGTCACGAAAGGCCGGTTGATCCGCGGCAACAGGCTCTTGGCAACCGGATCGTCGGCACACACCACTGCCAGGCCGTAGAACGGCAGGTTGTGCAGGAAATCGATGAAGCTCTGCTTCAAGCGCTCGAAATCGCCGTCGTGCGTGCCGAGGTGATCGTTGTCCACGTTGGTGACGATCGAGATCATCGGCTGCAGATGCATGAACGAGGCGTCGCTCTCGTCCGCCTCGGCCACCAGAAACTTGCCGGCGCCCAGGCGCGCATTGCTGTCGGCGCTCTTCAAACGACCGCCGATGACGAACGTCGGATCGAGTCCACCTTCGGCGAGAATCGACGCGACCATACTCGTCGTCGTGGTCTTGCCGTGCGTGCCGGCAACCGCGATGGAGTAACGGAAGCGCATCAGCTCGCCCAACATCACCGCACGCTGCACGATGGGCACGCGACGCGACCTGGCTTCGACGACCTCGGGGTTGTCCGCAGCGACAGCGGTCGAGACGACCAGCACATCCGCTTTGCCGACGTTCTCCGCCGCGTGGCCGAACTTGATCTGTGCGCCCAGCTTCGCCAGCCGCTGCGTGACGCCGTTCGGCTTCAGGTCGCTGCCTTGAACGTGATAGCCCAGATTCAGCAGCACCTCGGCGATACCGCCCATGCCGCTGCCGCCGATGCCGACGAAATGAATATTGTGAATGCGGCGCATGCGATCTTTCATGCGACACCTCCCGCGGCGGCCACACATGCATCGGCCAGACGCACGTCAGCATCCGTGATCGCAACGGAGCGGGCGCGCACGGCCATCGCTTCGAGTTGCTCACGTCCACCGCTCAGCAATTGGTTGAGCTCCTGCGCGAGGCGTTCCGGCGTGAGATCGCGCTCGGCGATCGAGACGCCCGCCCGGGCATCGACCAGGAACTTCGCATTGAGCGTTTGATGATCGTCGACGGCCGCAGCGAACGGCACGAAGATGGCCGGCAATCCCGCCGCCGCCAGCTCCGACACTGTCATCGCACCGGATCGACACACCACCACGTCGGCCCAGCTGTACGCTTCGGCCATATCGGAAATGAATGCACGAACGTCGGCCTGCACGCCGTGCTTCTCATAAGTTTCACGCACCACCGGCAGGTGACGCTCACCGGCCTGGTGAATCACCACGGGGCGAGACGCCTCATCGATGGCCGCAAGCGCCGCCGGCACCGTCGCGTTGAGCTTCATCGCGCCCTGGCTGCCGCCGATGATGAGCAGGCGAATCGGGCCTGATCGCCCGGCATAGCGCTGCGCTGGCGGAGCGATGCCCGCGATCTCACGTCGCACCGGATTGCCGACCTGCTCGGCGGCCGTTCCCGACGGAAAACTCTTTGGAAATGCCTCGAGCACACGACCCGCCAGCTTCGCCAGCATCCGATTCGTCATGCCCGCGACGGCGTTCTGCTCGTGAATGACGAGCGGCCGACGAGTCAGCCATGCCGCCACGCCACCGGGGCCTGCGACGAAGCCACCGCAGCCGAGCACGACGACCGGCTTGCGTTTGCGGATGACTTGCAGGCTCTGCCAGATCGACTGCACCACCTTGAACGGCGCGAGCAACAGCGTCGCCGCACCTTTGCCGCGCAGCCCGCTCATCGAAATCCACTCGATCTCGATCTGCGCCGGCGGCACCAGCTTCGCTTCCAGACCTTTTCTCGTGCCGAGCCACACCGGCTCGAATCCACGTTCGCGCAACACGCGAGCAGCCGCGAGCGCCGGGAACACGTGCCCGCCCGTTCCGCCGGCCATGATCAGCACCGTGCGCTTCATTCGTCACTCTCCTCTCGCTCGCGGCGAGAAGGACGCTTGACGGCGAGCCGCCCGGAGGTGCTTGCCTCGTGATGAATACGCATCAGCAAACCCAGCCAGCCGAGCGTCACCATCACGCTCGAACCGCCATAAGACATGAGCGGCAGCGTCAGACCTTTGGTCGGCAGGATGCCCATGTTCACGCCGACGTTGATGAAGGTCTGCAACGCCAGCCAGATGCCGAACGCCGCCGCGCAGTACGCCTGAAATGGCAGGCCCGCTTCGGCAGCGAGGCGCGAAACATGGAAGCTGCGCCACACCAGCAGAACGAACAGCGCCAGCGTGACGATCACACCCGCAAGCCCCAGCTCTTCAGCGAGCACGGCGAACACGAAGTCGGTGTGCGCTTCGGGCAAGTAGAAAAGTTTCTGCACGCTCGAGCCGAGCCCCACCCCGAACAGTTCGCCGCGGCCGATGGCGATGAGCGACTGGGTCAGCTGGAAACCGGAGTTGAACGGATCGGCCCATGGATCGAGGAACGCGGTCAGGCGCTTCAACCGATATGCCGACGTCACCGCGATCAGCGCCATGCCTGCTGCCGCAATCGCAACGAGCGCGAGGAAGTGACGCAGCTTCACGCCGGCAAGGAACAGCACACCGAGACCGGTGGCCATGAGGACAGTCGCGGCGCCGAAGTCAGGTTCCATGAGCAGCAGGGCCGCGGCGCCCATGAGTACGCCCAGCGGCTTGAGGAAGCCTTTCAACTCTTCCTTCAATTCGCCCTGCCGCCGCACGACGTAGCTGCACAGATAGATAAGGAGCAGCACACGCGCCATTTCGGACGCCTGGAAATTCATGATGCCGGCTCGCAACCAGCGACGGCTGCCGTTCACTTCATGACCCAGACCGGGGATCAGCACCGCGAGCAGCAGAACGAATGCCAGCAGCAGCAGCGGCATGGCCAGCTTCTCCCACACCGCCGTAGGAATGGACATCATGATGGCAGCGCCCAATACGCCGAACGCCACACCCACGAGCTGGCGATTCAGGAAGTACAGGGGCTCCTGCACCTGCTTGTCGGCGATGCTGATGGACGCGGACGTCATCATCACCAGTCCGAGCAGCAAGATGCCGCCGGCAGTCAGCAGCAGCACGGGGTCGAACGCGAAGCGTCGCGGCCGCCCGTTCGAACGCGCAAACGTGAGGGTGGCTGCGCTCATGCTTGCAGCCCCCTCACCGCAGCGGCGAACACATCGCCGCGGTGTCCGTAGTCCCGGAACATGTCGAGGCTCGCGCATGCGGGCGACAGCAGGACTGTCTCGCCCGGACGCGCCGCGTTCGCCGCGAACTGCACGGCCTCATTCATATCTTTCGCGAACTGCGTCGTCGCGATGCCTTTAAGCGCCGTATCGATCAGCTTCGCGTCCTGACCGATGAGCACGACGTGCCGCACCTTGCCTCGAAACGCCTGAGCCAGCGGTTTGAAATCCTGACCCTTGCCCTGACCGCCCGCGATCAATACCAGCGAGCCGGGCATGCCGGCGACAGCCGCAAGCGTCGCGCCGACATTCGTCCCCTTGGAGTCATCGACAAAGCGCACGCCTTGCACGTCGGCAACCCACTGCGATCGATGCGGCAGGCCAGGGAACTCACGCAAGGCCTGCAAACAAGCAGAGCGCGACAAGCCGAGCGAATCGCACATCGCGATCGACGCGAGCGCGTTCGCCGCGTTGTGCAAGCCACTGATCTTCAGCTCGGACATCGCGATCATCTGCTCGCGAGCGTGCATGAGGATCACGTCATCGCCGTGCTGCTGAACGAAGTAGTCGGCGGAGGGATCGGCATGCAGGCTGAAGCCGAACACGCGCGACGACTGGTAATGCATGGCGCGAACTGCGATGTCGTCCATGTTCACGATGGCAGCCTGAGCGCGCTGGAAGATTCGAGCCTTCGCGGCGGCGTATTCGTCCAACGTGCCGTAGCGATCCATGTGGTCCGGCGTGACGTTCAACACAGCCGCAGCCGCAGCCCGGAGCGACAACGTCGTCTCCAGCTGGAAGCTCGACAACTCGAGCACATACAGGTCGGGCACGGGATCGTCGAGCAACTCGAGCGCCGGTCGCCCCAGATTGCCGCCCGCAATGGCCCGACGACCCGCCGCGTTCGCCATGAGAGCGACGAGTGTCGTGACCGTGCTCTTGCCATTCGTGCCGGTGATCGCCGCGATCGGCGCCTTGGCCTCGCGCACGAACAACTCGATGTCGCCGACGATCGGGATGCCACGCACGGCGGCGCTCATCAGGAACGGTTCTTTCAACGACACACCCGGCGACGCCACGATCTGCGACGCGCCGTCGAGCAACGTTTCATCGAAGCCACCGAAACGCACTTCCGCTGCCGGGGCGAGCTGCTGCAGCGTCGAAGATTCAGGCGGCGCCGGGCGACTGTCGGTGACAGCGAAACTCAAGCCGCGGGACTGCAAATAACGCGCGCACGACAATCCCGTCCGGCCCAGGCCGACGACGACCGAACGCCCCCGCTGCTGCTGGTTCAGCAGGCGGACATCGGGTTGCTGGATGGGATCGTGCGGCGTCATCGGGTCAGCGCACCTTCAACGTCGCAAGGCCGATCAGCACCAGGATCACGGAGATGATCCAGAAGCGCACGATGACCTTGGGCTCGGCCCAGCCCTTCAGCTCGAAGTGATGGTGGATCGGCGCCATGCGGAAGATGCGCTTGCCGGTGAGCTTGAACGAAGCCACCTGCAGCATCACCGACACCGTTTCCATCACGAACACGCCGCCCATGACGAACAGGACGATCTCCTGTCGCACGATGACCGCGACGATGCCTAGTGCCGCACCGAGCGCGAGGGCGCCAATGTCGCCCATGAACACTTGCGCGGGATAGGTGTTGAACCAGAGAAAACCGAGACCTGCGCCGACCAGCGTCGCGCAGAACACCAGTATTTCACCGGTGCCCTCGATGAAAGGGATGCCGAGATAGCCCGAGAACACTGCATTGCCTGTCGCATAAGCGAACACCCCCAATGCTCCACCCACCAGAACCGCCGGCATGATGGCCAGACCGTCAAGGCCGTCGGTGAGATTCACCGCGTTGCTGGTGCCGACCACGACGAAATAAGCGAGCGCGACGTACCAGACGCCGAGCGGGATCATCACCTGCTTGAACAGCGGCACATACAGCGCCGTCTCGGCCGGCGACTTGGCCGTCATGTACAACGCGATCGCGCAGCCCAGGCCGGCGACCGACTGCCAGAAATATTTGTAGCGCGCGATCAGGCCGCGGCTGTTGCCCACCACCAGCTTCAAATAATCGTCCCAGAAGCCGATCAAGCCGAAGGCGAGCGTCACGAGCAGCGTGATCCACACGAAGCGATTGCTCAGATCCGCCCACAGCAGCGTGCTGAAGGTGATCGCGACCAGGATCAACAACCCACCCATGGTCGGCGTGCCCGCTTTGGGCAGATGCGTCTTCGGACCGTCGTCGCGCACGCGCTGACCGATCTGGTTCAACGACAGCTTCTGGATCATCCACGGGCCGATCAGGAACGAGATCACCAGCGCCGTGAGCGCTGCCAGGATCGCGCGCAGCGTCAGGTACTGGAAGACGCGAAACGCGCCTTCCAGCAGTGCGAGCTGTTTGGTGAAGTACAGCAGCATTTAAGTAGTTGTTCTCTTAATGATGTCCGTCGCTGTGGCCAGGCGGCGTCGCGGACAGCGCCGCCGACACGCGCTCCAGCCGATTCGCACGCGACCCTTTGATGAGCACGGCGACCCCGCTCGTCAGCGACGCTCTGGCATCGCGAATCAATGCATCGATATCGGCGAACCATTGGGCGCCGGGACCGAACGCTTCCACTGAGAAGCGCGAGCCTTCGCCGATGGCGAGCAGCCGCCCGATGCCGGCCTGCCGCGCATAGCGGCCGACTTCGGCATGCAGCTCATCGCTGGCGTCGCCCAGTTCTTTCATTTCTCCCAACACCAGCCAGTGCGCGCCCGCGAAGCCGCGCAACGCGTCGATGCCCGCCTTGAGCGAGCTCGGATTGGCGTTATAGGAATCGTCGACGATGAACGCGCCGTTGATGGCGGGCTTCAACTCGAGCCGACCGGCCACTGTCTTCATCGCGGCCAGACCTTGAACGATCTGTTCGATCGGCGTCCCGGCGGCGCAAGCAGCCGCAGCCGCGCCTAGCGCATTGCGCAGGTTGTGAAGGCCGGCGAGCGGAATGGTCGCGGGGAGCGTTCCATCAGGGGTGACCAGATCGAAGTCGATGCGGAAGCCTGAAGGCGCATTGATCTCACGGACCTTGTGCGCCATGAAGTCGGCCGGCTGCTCGAAACCGAAAGTGAGGATGCGCTCGGCGGCCCTCGTGTCGCGCCACTGAGCGGCGAACTTGTCGTCGGCATTGATGACGGCGACGCCCTCGAACGGCAGCGCCTGAAACAACTCGCCTTTGCCTTCGGCGACACCTTGCAAGCTGCCGAAGCCTTCGAGGTGCGCCGCGCCGGCATTCGTGACGATGCCGACAGTGGGCTCCGAGAGGCTCGCCAGATGCGCGATCTCGCCAAGCGCACTCGCCCCCATCTCGATGACCGCGTACTTGTGCTCATGGGTGAGCTGGAGCAGCGTCAGCGGCACGCCGATGTGATTGTTGAGGTTGCCCTTGGTGACGAGCGTCGGCCCTCGCTGCGACAGGATCGAGCCGATCAGCTCTTTCGTGGTCGTCTTGCCATTGCTGCCGGTCACGCCGATCACGGGAATCGGGAACTGACGCCGCCATTCGCGCGCAAACGCGGACAGCGCCGCCAATGGGTCGGCGACGATGATTTGCGGAATGTCGACGGACAGCTGTCTCGACACCAGCGCGGCCGCCGCGCCGTTCTGAGCCGCGGTCGTGACGAAATCGTGACCGTCGAACGTAGGGCCGCTCAGCGCTACGAACAACGCACCCGGTTCGAGCGTGCGCGTGTCGGTGGAAATGCTGGTGAACGCACGATCGGCGCCGACCAGCTGCCCCTGCGCATACTTCAGGATCTCACTGGGCTTCCAGGCAATCATGGCTGCCTCCCAAGCGCTCGCAGCGCCTGTTCGCGGTCACTGAACGAGCGTCGTTCGGCGCCCACGATCTGATAGTCCTCGTGCCCTTTGCCTGCAATCAGCACCACATCGGTGGCCGCGCTCTGCGCGATCGCACGATGGATGGCGGCCGCGCGGTCGCGCTCGACGATCGCGGCTTCGGGACGAGCCAATCCTTTGAGAATGTCCTCGACGATCGCGTCACCGTTCTCGGTACGCGGATTGTCGTCGGTGATGATGATGCGATCCGCCAGACGCTCGGCGATGGCGCCCATCAAAGGCCGCTTGCCGGCGTCACGGTCGCCGCCGCAACCGAACACGCAAACCAGGTTGCCGGTGCGATGCTTGCGCACGGCGAGCAATGCCTTCTCCAGCGCGTCCGGCGTATGCGCATAGTCGACGATGGCGAGTGGACGATCCGGAGCAGTGATCGTTTCCATGCGGCCCGGTGGCGGACCGCACTTCGCGAGCGCATCGATGGCGTCCTGCATCGACACGCCGCTGGTCAGCAACGTGGCGAGCACTGCCAGCAGATTTTCGACGTTGAAGTCGCCCACGAAGCGCGAGCGCAATGTCGCCGCACCCCAGCTGCCATCGAATTCGATATCCAGACCGTTCGGCGCGGCAGTCACAGAGCGAGCAAACAACTGCTTCACTTCACCCTGCTCGCTGCGCCAACGCGGATCCAGCTCGATCTTGCCGGCACGACTGAGCACGACCAGGCAGGTGTGCGCCACTCGGGTGGCGATCTCACGACCGAACGCATCGTCCACGTTCACGATCGAATGACGCAGGCACGGCCAGCGGAACAGATGCGCCTTGGCGGCGCCGTACGCTTCGAACGTGCCGTGATAATCGAGATGGTCGCGCGTGAGATTGGTGAAGATCGCCGTGTCGAACCGCACGCTGTTGACGCGATGCTGATCGAGCGCATGCGAGGAAACTTCCATGCCCAGGCAACGCACGCCCTGATCGCGGAGTTCGGCGAGCTGCCGGTGAACGGTGATGACATCGGGCGTCGTCAGCGACCCTGAATGCAAGGCGCCCGCGCGGCCATGACCCAGTGTGCCGGCGTAGGCCGAAGTCACATTCAACTGCTCCAGAGCAGCCGCGATGACGTGCGCCGTAGTGGTTTTTCCATTGGTGCCGGTGACGCCGATGACACGCACGCGAGTCGAGGGAGCATCGAAGAACCAGTCGGCGATGGCGCCCAGCCAGTTGGAGAGCCTGGGAATGCCGATCAGTGGGACATCTTCGGGCATGCGCGGCGGCAGCAGACCTTCGACCGGCTCCCACAACACGGCGGCAGCACCGGCATTCACTGCTTGTGCAGCGAAGCCGATGCCATGACTGCGCGTTCCGGGAAGCGCAACGAATGCAGAGCCCGGCGTCACGGCCCGACTGTCGAGTGTGAGATCCGTGATCTCCAGATCGGGGGGCACGGAATCGACGGACGACACGCCGCTGTCCACGAGCAGCTCTCGTAGATTCCTGGTACGCACGTTGTCGGTCCCGCTATTCATATGGATCGTTGCAGAGGCATTCCTCATGGATTGGCCTGCACCAGCGTCGTGGCAGGCAGTCGATCCAGTCCGTCCGGTGGCACACCCATCAAACGCAACGCGCCCGCCATCACGTTGGCGAACACGGGAGCGGCCACGTCGCCGCCGTAATATTTCTTGCCGGAGGGCTCGTCGATCACGACCAGCGCAGCGAGGCGCGGATGACTCGCCGGCACCACGCCGCCGAACGAGGCTTTGCGCCGGTCGGTCGAATACGCGCCGTTGTCGGCAGTCCAGGCCGTTCCCGTCTTGCCGGCCACGCGATAGCCGACCAGCGACGCGCGCTTGCCGCTGCCTTCGGCCGAGACCACGCTCTCCATCATCTCCAGCAGTTCTTTCGCCGTGCGCGGATCGATGACTTGCTCTCCCGGCACCGGCTCTTCGACTTTGCGCAATGTCACAGGCCGCCTGACGCCATACGCGCCGAGCGTTGCGTAAGCGCGCGCCAGCTGCAGCGGCGTCACCGACAACCCGTAACCATAGGAGATGGTCGCCTGGCCGATCTTGCGCCAGTGCGAGTAGTCATTGAGCAGGCCCGCCGACTCGCCGGGGAAACCGCTGCCGGTCACCTGCCCGAAGCCGAACGCACTGAGCGTGTCGTACATGGTCTTGGGCTGCAGAGTCATGGCCATCTTGGTCATGCCGACGTTGCTCGACTTCGCCAGCACCGTGGTCAGCGTGACCGGGCCGAGGTTGTGGTTGTCGGGAATTCGTTTGATGCCCACCTGCACGAAACCCGGCGATGTGTCGATGATGGTGTTGCCGTGATAGCGCCCGGTGGCTACACCGGCGGCGGCGATGAACGGCTTGATGCTCGAACCCGGCTCGAAGATGTCGGTGGCGGCGCGATTGCGATAACGCGAGGCCGCGACCTGATCACGATCGTTCGGGTTGTAGGCCGGCTGGTTGACCATGGCCAGCACTTCGCCGGTCTCGATATCCAGCACGATGACCGTGCCGGCCTTGGCGCCGTGTTCCTGAACCGCTGCCTTCAATTCGCGATACGCCAGGTACTGGATGCGCAGATCGATGCTGGTGATGAGATCGCCACCGGGATGCGGCGCGCGGATGCTTTCGACGTCTTCCACGGTGCGGCCGAGGCGATCCTGAATGACCCGCTTGGCGCCGGCTTCCGCGCCCAGCCAACGGTCGTACGCCAGCTCCAGTCCTTCCTGGCCGATGTCCTCATACTTCTTGGTGAAGCCGAGCAGATGACCGGTCACTTCGCCCGCCGGATAGAAGCGCTGATATTCACGCTGCAGGTACACGCCGGGAATCTTCAGATCCTTGACCTGCGCGGCGTCGCTGGGACGCATGTGGCGCACCAGATAGACGAACTCGCGCTCCAGGTTGCTGGTGATGAGCTGCGTCAGCCATCGCTTGTCGCGATTCAAGGCCTCCGCCAGCAGCGGGATCTGATCCGCAGCCTTCATCACTTCGGGCGGAGAAGCCCAGACGGTGTCGACCGGCATGCTCGCGGCCAACGGCTCGCCGTTGCGGTCGTAGATGCCACCCCGGTTCGCAGTCAGCTTGGCGATGCGGGTGTAGCGCGCATCGCCCTGGCCTTCCAGGAATCCTTCGTCCAGCACCTGCAGATCCACCGCGCGCGCGACCAGGCCGGTGGCGATCAGCACCAGCGTGACGAGCACGAACCGCAGTCGCCCGCGATACTGCTCCGGTGAGAAATGTTTGCCTTCGTCGCGACGGATCATGGCTTCACAATCCGGACTTCATTGGGTTCCGGCACGACCATCTGCAGATTGACGCGCGCGGTCTGCTCGACTCGCCCATGCATCGCAAAGGCGCTCTGTTCCAGCTTCAGCTGGCCCCATTCGATATCGAGCCGGTCGCGCTCCGCATGCAGGCGCTGCAACTCGATGAACAGGTTGCGCGCCTCGTGCTTGCTCCACACGACGGCAATGGAGGCGCCCAGCAGCAGCACTCCCAACACTGGCATGGCAACGCGGGCGCTCATGCAGCCACCCTTTCCGCCACTCGCATCACCGCGCTGCGCGCGCGAGGGTTGGCGGCGATTTCTGCTTCGCTCGGATGAATCGGCTTGCCGATCCGGCGCAGTTTCGGACGGGCGTGCGCAGGCACGTCGGGCAAGCCGGCGTACACGGGATCTTCCTGCGACTGCTCCTGCATGAAACGTTTGACGATGTTGTCTTCGAGCGAATGAAAACTGATGGCGCACAGGCGCCCGTGCGGCGCCAATGCAATGAGGCTGCCGGCCAACGCTGCCCGGATTTCCTCGAACTCCTGATTCACCTGAATACGAATGGCCTGAAACGTCCGCGTGGCCGGATGTTTGCCCGGCTCCCACTTTGGATTCGCCTGCGAAACGATCTGCGCAAGTTGCAACGTATTGACGATCGGCGCCTCACGACGCGCATTCACAATTGCGCGCGCTATACGCTTCGCAAACTTCTCCTCACCAAAATCACGAATGACGCGAGCGAGCTCGTGCTCGGGCGCCTTCGCCACGAATTCCGCCGCGGTCGTGCCGGATGAAACATCCATGCGCATGTCGAGCGGCCCGTCCTGCGTGAAACTGAAACCTCGCGCGGCTTCGTCCAGCTGCGGCGACGACACGCCCAGATCGAGCAGCACGCCGTCGATGGCGCCTTCCAGCCCCATCTGCGTCACTACCGAGCCCAACCGAGAAAACGCACTGCTCACCAAAGTCATCCGCCCATCGTTGGCGAAGCGCTCGCGCCCGGCAGCGATCGCCGCCGGGTCCCGATCGAATGCGATCACCGCTCCCTGCGGCCCGACTCGTTCCAGCAGCGCGGCGCTGTGGCCGCCGCGACCGAACGTGGCGTCGAGATAGCGGCCGCCCTCGCGTACATCGAGCGCGACCAGCACTTCCTGCAGAAGCACCGGCGTGTGCGAGAACATGACCGGGGCCCTTACAACGACAACGATTCGAGCTCGGGGGGCAGCTCCTCGGCGGACTCGTCGACCTTCAGCCACTGCTCGCGGCTGTCGTTCCACAACGCCTCGTCCCACAGCTCGAACCGGTTGCCTTGACCGATCAGCATCGCGGTACGCGACAACGTCGCGTACTCACGCAAGCTCGGCGGAATCAGGATGCGGCCGCTGGAGTCCAGCTCCAGATCAGTGGCGTGACCGATCATCAAGCGCTGCAAGCGACGCGCGACCGGATTCAGGGTCGGCAAGCGACGCAGCTTCAGCTCGATCTCTTCCCACTCCGGCAACGGATAAATGAGCAGACACCGGTCGGCGCGATCGACGGTCGCGATCAGCCGCCCGTTGGAGCGCTCCACGATGCGCTCGCGATAGCGCGTGGGCATGGCGAGCCTGCCCTTGCTATCGAGAGTGACCTTGTTTGCGCCCCTGAACATGCCCCACTAACCCACGCATTCCCACTTTTTCCCACCGATTTGCACTATAGGTACGCTCGTGTCGCGGGTCAAAAAAATCTGGGGCATTTCCTGTTTAGCGACAGTGACTTAGAGCGTGAACCTGGGACCCTCGACGAAAACATCAAATGGTGGTCTGACAGAAATCAGGGGGTTAGGAAACGTTCTTTGCGTGCCGCTGCACCAACAGCAGGGTTTGTCCCCACCTGTGATTCCAACCAGTACAGGGAAAACCTTAACGCGCAGAAATGCGCAATCGGAGGGCGGAGAGGGGCCTTTCTCGGGCTCGATTGAGGCGAATTGTGGCGCCGATTTTCGTAAGGAATTTATCGACAGTCGCGAGCAGCGCGACCCTTATGGGTGGCTCTGAGCTGAATAATGTTTATTAAAACTTAATTGTTGATGGCGTTGGCTCAGGGAGGTATGGCTGGCAGAGATGGCGAATAGGCTCAGTGGCTTGCGGAGGCCAGGGTGGGGTCCCTCCTTCCGGCACCGGGCGCCGGCCGGAGCGCCCTGCGCTCCTCACCGCACGTCCATGGTGAGCCCTGCTGTTTCGGCCCCATCCATGCGCCGAAAAGCTGCCGGAAGGAAGGACCCCACCCTGGCCTCCGCCTTCGGCGTTTGGCTCGGGTGCCCCGGAGGGGAACGGGCAGATTGCACTTCAGCGCGGGAGGGGCGAGAAGTGCAGCGAAAAGGAGAAAGGAGTCGGCCGATAAGCCGGGTTCTGTCGTGGACAACCATTCATCTGCGATACGCGTCACCGCGTACCTCAAGCGACCTACCCGGGAGTCTGTGTGGGCCACACATGCGGCCAGTCCGAGGACTGACCGCGCGCTCCCCTATTTGGTCTTGCTCCAGGCGGGGTTTACCGTGCCACCGAGTGTTGCCACCGGCGCGGTGCGCTCTTACCGCACCCTTTCACCCTTACCGTCGCGTGGCCGAAGCCGCGCGCTTAGGCGGTTTGCTTTCTGTTGCACTTTCCGTGGACTCACGTCCCCCAGGCGTTACCTGGCGCCTTGCCCTGGGAGCCCGGACTTTCCTCCACCCTTGCAAGCAAGAGCAGCGGTTGTCTGGCCGACTCCGCAGTCAATGATACAGAACCGCGCCGGAAGTTCCGGCTAATCTTCGCGCTTGCCGCTCAACTGCATGGCTCGCGCATACAGCTCGCTACGTTTTTCACCGCTGAGTTTCGCGGCAACTTTCGCGGCCTGCGACGGCGACAGCTCTTCCAACAGCGCGCGTAGCAGTTGATCTGCGTTGAAGCTCTGCGCTGAACTCGCCTCGTGCGGATTCCCGCTGACGATGATCACGATTTCGCCGCGTGACATATCGGCGTTCTTCTCGGCGATTTCACACAGCTGCGCGAGCGTGCCGGTATACGTGGTCTCGAAACGCTTGGTGAGCTCGCGGCTCACGGAAGCTGAACGCTCACGGCCCAATTCTGCTGCCATGTCGCGCAGAACCTCGAGCAGGCGATGCGGCGCCTCGTAGAAAATCATCGTACGTTCTTCGCTCGCCAGCGCGCGCAACCGGGACACACGCGCGGCGTTTTTCGCGGGCAAGAAACCTTCGAAAATGAACCGGTCGGTGGGCAAGCCCGCGATCGACAAAGCCGCAATGGCGGCACACGGGCCGGGCACGACCGCAATGGAAACACCGCGGGCTCGCGCGGTTGCGACCAGATCGAAGCCGGGATCGCTGATCAACGGCGTACCCGCATCCGAGACCAGCGCGATCGATTCGCCGCCGAGCAAACGTGTGATCAGCGTCTCGCTCTTGTGCATCTCGTTGTGCTCGTGCAACGAAGTAAGCGCAGTATCGATCCCGAACGCCTGCAACATTTGTCGGGTGTGCCGCGTATCTTCAGCTGCGATCAGCTGAACGCCCGACAACACCTCGCGCGCCCGCGCGCTGAGGTCGCCGAGATTGCCTATCGGCGTGGCCACGACGTAGAGCGTGCCCGCCGCCACCGCGGACTCGGTGCTAAATCCAGCGCTCATTCGGTGACTCTATATAATGCCGTCCGCGGCTCACGCCGAGAGGTTGCAGTGGAATGAATGGCACAAAGACGGCTCGTTTTGCGATGAATGGCATCGCCACCATCATACTGGCGATTGGCCTCACCGCATGCGAAGTCACCCCCGTCACCCCGGAAACCCCGAGCGCCGCCGCCAACCGGCAGGTCGAACAGGCCGAGGCCCTGTCTCGGAAGGGCGACTACAAGGGCGCAGCCCGTGCGTACGAAGCTTTGGCCGCACAGTCGCCGACGGACCTGCGCGATCGCTTCCTCCTGCGCGCCGCTCGCGAATACGTTCGCGCCGACGACACCGCTCAAGCCACCGCGCTGCTGAGTCAAGTCAGCCAGTCGCTGCCGCGCGCGGATTTTGGCCTGCGCTCGCTCGTCACTGCCGAATTGGCGCTCAGAGGCGGTCGTGGCGACAGAGCGCTGGCTGAGCTCGATCGCATTCCTCAGCCGATTCCGAGCGAACTGTCTTCGGACGTGCTGGAACTGCGCGCTCGCTCGTTGTTTGCAATGAATCGTCCGGCCGCAGCGGTCAGTGCCGCGCTCGAGCGCGAGCGCGCGCTGATGAGCAAGGAAGACATCCGCGCCAACCAGCGGATGATCTGGCAGGGGCTGCAAAAGAGCGCGGCCGGCAATGCTGACTTCACGCCGCCGGCCGGCGCAAGCCCGACCGTTGCGGGCTGGCTCGATCTGGGTCGCGCGGCGCTCGTGACTGCTCGCAATCCATTCTCCGCGAGTGAAGACATCGCGCAGTGGCGCACTCGGTATCCGACGCACCCGGCGAACTCGTTGATCGCCGAAGACGTGCTGCCTCAGTTGAACGTCGGATTGGATTATCCGACGCAGATCGCGCTCATCCTGCCGCTCTCGGGCCGCCAGCAGGCGGCGGGCATGGCGGTGCGCGATGGCTTTCTGGCAGCGTTGCTTCAGCAAGAAGCCAGCCGTCGACCGATGTTGAATGTTTATGACTCGGCGGAAATGGGCGCTGCCACGGCTTATCGCCAGGCAGTTGCCGATGGCGCGCAGTTCATCGTCGGTCCGTTGACGAAAGACGAAGTGACGACGATCGCCAGCTCGGGCGAAGTCTCCGTGCTCACGCTTGCTCTGAATCAGACGGCCGACGATGTTACTTCGCCATCCTTGCTCTATCAGTACTCGCTCGATCCGGAAGAAGAGGCTCGGCAGGTTGCGCAACGCGTGACCGCCGACGGGCGCATGCGAGGCCTGGTGCTGTTGCCGAACAACGAATGGGGCCAGCGCGTGTTTCGTGCGTTCGACTCCGAGCTGAAGACGTTGGGTGGTCAGATCGCGGGCATGACGTTCTATGACCCTTCTGCACGTGACTATTCGCGTCCTATCACCGAACTGTTGTTGATCGATGAGAGCCGCGCTCGCGCGAATTCGCTGTTCGCAGCGCTCGGCATGCGCATGGAGTTCGAGCCGCGACGTCGTGGTGATGCGCAGTTCATCTTCGTCGGCGCGCAGCCGGTGCAGGGCCGTTCGATTCGCCCGGGCCTGAAGTTCCATCTCGCCGGAGACCTGCCCGTCTATGCGACTTCGGACATCTTCGAGCCGGACACGCAAGCCAACAACGATCTCGAAGGCGTGATATTCCCGGACATGCCTTGGGTCATTTCACCCGATGCGGCCTCCTCTCAACTTCGCACTGCCCTCAGTCGCCACTGGCCCGTCCGCGCCCGCGGCCGCGGCCGTTTGTATGCTTTCGGCTTCGATGCCTGCCGCATCGTGCCGCTGCTCAAAGCCGGCCAGTTCGGCAGCGCGCATACCATCCCAGGCATGACCGGCTTGTTGTCGATCGACGAGAAAGGCCACGTCAAACGCGAACTCGACTGGGCCAAAGTCTCCGGCGGCCGCCCCCAACCGGTCGGCACTGCCGCTACCGCGTCGGCGCGGTAGATACGGGCACGCACGCCAACAGGCGGCTCGATGGAGTCGCCTACGTTCCTGTAATCAGCAGATCGAGCGCGGAGACGATCGCGCCTCGCTGATCAGCGATATTGCCCACCGCGACTCCAAGTTCCGAGCGCGCGATCCCCGCCAATTGCGGAGTCATTAGCAGGTATCGCTCGCCGTCGATGTCGATGGCTGGCGTCAGACGGGCGATTGGCTTTTTCGTGAGCGCCGGCGCCTTGGTCAGGGGAATCACCAACCGCGTTTGCAGCTCATCCAGGAGATCGGCCTGGGCGTCTACCAGCAGTGGATATGTGGTCTTACTGCGCGGATTCTTGTTCTTGTACACCGTGAACTGCGGCATCAAAAGCTCCGGCTGCCATCCGAGAAGACGCCGTGCTTCTCGACGTGCTGGTTATAAGCTGCAATGGATTCACGATTTTCCTCCCGCCACTGGCGATCCTGCGCTTGCCGCAGTTTCTCGATCAGAGCCTGCTCGAGCGTGGCGGACAGATTGATCTTCGAGGCGCGTGCCGCCTCCAGCAGATCACGGCGGATGCTGACATTGGTGGCACTTTTCGGCACAGCGCGCGTGGCGGAGGTCATAGATCACTCCTGTGAGGTTGCCAACATTGTAATGCGCATACTGAGTGCGCATCAATCATCGCATGCCCCTCACGCGAGGGTCGGGCACTTACACCACGCCGATTGAGCGAACTGCCCCATTTCCGGCCCGATCATCGAGAAATGCGCCCGTTTTCAGCCACTTCGCACTGGCACGCTACTGCCCCTGCAAAGCTGCGGAGCGCACCATGGACGATCGCGAGCGCAAGGCCATCGGGCGGCTCGGGGAGGAGCTGGCGTTGGCGCATCTGCTTGCGCACGGGCTCAAGCCGCTCATTCGCAACTATCGCTGCAAGATGGGCGAGATCGATCTGGTCATGCTGGAGCGTGAGAAGACATTGGTGCTGGTCGAGGTTCGCACCCGGGCGAACAACGACTATGGCGGCGCGGCCGCGTCCGTAGATTGGAAGAAACAACACCGCCTGGTTCTCGCAGCCGAGCATCTGCGGATGAGACGAGCCGAACTCAGGCCCTATCCGGCGCGTTTCGACGTGGTCGCCATCACCACCGGCGAACCCAAGGCCAAACTCGACTGGATCAAGAACGCGTTCACGTTATAGTCGAAACGCCCTGGTCGCCCGCTTCAAGAAGCCGCCATGCTCGAAACAACCGCTGAAACCACCTGCCCCCATTGCGGCGAATCCATCACGCTGTTCCTCGACCTGTCGGTCGAGTCGCAGGAGTACATCGAGGATTGCTCCGTCTGTTGTCAGCCCATGACCGTTCATTACAGCGCCGAAGGCGGCGAGCTCACCGATTTGCGGGTGGAATCGGCGAACTGAGACCTGCCGCGCGGGGCCAGCCTGGCGGCTGCGGGTAAGGTCGCCGCATGTGGCGCAACCTCCGCATTCTCATCCTGCTGCTGATCCTGCTGATCGTCGCACTGAACACGTACTTCGATCGCAAGTACTCCACCGACTGGAACACGCCGCTGCGCGTGACCATCTATCCCATCAACGGCGACGGCAGTGCGGTCACCGAGCAATTCATCGCCAGGCTGCGGCCGGATCGTTTCCAGGCGATGGAAGCATTCTTCGAAGAAGAAGCGAGCTTCCGAGAGCTGCCGCTGCAACGACCGATTCAGTTCCAATCCGCTCCGCAACTGCGCGATCTGCCACCGTCGCTCGACCGTGGCGCGAACGTGTTGAGCGTCATCTGGTGGAGTCTGCGTATGCGGCACTGGGCGTGGCGATCGCCAGATGTGCCAGGGGTGGCGCCTGACATCAAGTTGTTCGTCGTCTATCACGACCCGGCGCTCTCACCGACGCTGGCCCACTCGGTGGGCATGCAGAAGGGCCTGTATGGTGTGGTGAATGTATTCGCGGATCGCTCGATGCTGGGCTCGAACGATGTGATCACCGCGCACGAGTTGTTACATACATTGGGCGCGACCGATAAATACGATCCTCGCACCAGCCAGCCCATCCACCCCATCGGCTACGCCGAACCCGACCAAGAACCCCTCCTGCCGCAGACCGCCGCCGAGCTCATGGGCGGTCGGATCCCACTCACCGACAACCGATCCGTCACGCCCGAGTCGCTGGACCAGGTCATCGTGGGCAAATTGACGGCGACCGAGATCGGCTGGCTGAAGAGATAGCGTCGACGCGCTCAGCTCAGTGCACTGAGCACCGGCGCATGCAACTTGCTGTTCGCCGCGAGCACCGACGTAGTCTCCAGCGTCAGCGCCTTGCCTTCGAGATCCGTGAACTTGCCGCCGGCGGCTTCGACGATCACCGAACAGGCGGCCACGTCCAGGATGTTCACATCCGATTCGATCACCACGTCGATCTTGCCTGCCGCCAGCAAGTGATAATGCAGGAAGTCGCCGTAGCCCCGGATGCGATGCGCACGCGCGACGAGCTTGCCGTAACGCTCCCAGCGCGGGCCATTCGCCAATGTTTTCAGGTTGCCGCCGGAGATCGCAGCCGCCTCGACCGAATCGATCTCGCTCACTTTGATCGGCTTGTCGTTCAACCACGCACCCTTGCCGATCTCCGCCCATGCCAGCTCGCCGTAAACCGGCGCTGAGGACACGCCCAGGATCAGGCGGCCACGATGCATGAGCGCGATCTGCGTTGAGAACATCGGGTACTCGCGTACGAACGCCTTGGTGCCGTCGATGGGATCGACCAGCCATAGATATTCGGCGTCCATCGCGCTCTGCCCGGTCTCCTCGCCGTAAAAGCCGTGCGCCGGGAAGCGCGAGCCGATGATGCTGCGGATGACTTTCTCGGTCTCCACGTCGGCGTCGGTCACCGGCGTTTTGTCGGCTTTGATCGTGACCTGCAGATTGTTCTGGTAGTAGCGACGGATCACGTCAGCGGCGGCGCGGGCGGCTTCGAGAGCGGTGTCCAGGAAAGGTGAGTTCATGGCGATGGGCACTGAGGACGATGGCGGCAATTGTACTTTATCGCGCGCCGTTCTCGCGCAAGCTCTTGATGGGCACTGCAATTCCGGCGACCACCAGCGTCACTTCGTCGCACCTCGCCGCCACCATCTGATTCAGCCGCCCCTGCTCGTCCTGAAAGCGCCGCGCGACCGGCGCCAATGGAACGATGCCGGCGCCCACCTCATTGGAAATCAACAGCACATCGCTGCGAACCGCCTGCAGCCATTGCAGAAATTCAGCGCGCTCCGACTCCCAGGCCGGTAGCTCGGCGGTCGGCGCTTCCTCTCGAAAATCCTTCAACAATGCGTTGGATAGCCACAGGGTCATACAGTCCACCACGAGGATGGACGATGTCTCCTGCGCTCGCAGCGCTTGCGCGAGACCGGTCGGTGCTTCTAAGGTGCGCCACGTTGCCGGCCGCTCGGCCCGATGTAACGAGATGCGATGCTGCATTTCCCGATCGAGTGCCTGCGCCGTGGCAACATAGATGACATTCGCGCCCCGCGCCTCCGACAGCGATTTCGCCAGTGCGAGGGCATGAGCGGTCTTCCCCGAGCGCGCGCCGCCAATGATCAGGCGTCGCATGGCCGAAGCTCGCTCACTCGATACGTCATCCTCTACCATTTGCCCGCTCTCACCGCTCAGATGCGCCCATGATAACCAACGCCACCTTGCAACGCCGACTCGATACGCGCACCAAGCCGCAAGGCTCACTGGGCATTTTGGAAACGCTGGCGGTTCGTATCGGCCTGGCGCTCGACACCGAAACGCCGGTATTCCGCGCACCGCAAATGTTTGTATTCGCGGGCGACCACGGAATCGCAACCGATGGCGTCAGCGCTTACCCGCAGTCGGTTACGGCGCAGATGCTGCTGAATTATGCGAACGGCGGCGCGGCCATCAATGTATTGGCGCGTCAGCATGGAATTTCATTGCGCGTCGTCGACGCTGGCGTGGCCAGCGACATCGTCGAACACCCCTCACTCGTGTCTCGCGCGGTCGCGCGGGGCACACGTAACTTTCGAGTCGAGCCGGCAATGACAGAGGCTCAATGCACGCAGGCACTCGACACCGGCCGCGCGCTGGCGCAAGAAGCGTTGAGTGCAGGCTCGAACGCGTTGATGTTCGGCGAAATGGGCATCGGCAACACCGCTTGCGCGTCGATGCTGCTGCATCGACGGACGGGCTGGACTCTCGAAGAGTGCGTCGGCCGAGGAACGGGGCTCGACGATGTCGGGCTGGCCCGCAAGCGCGAACGCCTGGCTGCCGCATCGGCGCGTCGTCCCGGGCAACTCTCGCCCATCGAAACGATTGCCGAGTTCGGCGGGTTCGAGCTGGCCATGATCACTGGCGCCCTGCTCGCATCCGCCGACGCGAAATGCGTCGCCGTCATCGACGGGTTCGCAGTCACCGTCGCCGCATTGCTCGCTATCGAGATCGATCCTCGCGTTCGCACCCGCTGCCTCTTCAGTCATTGCTCGGCGGAGCATGCGCATCGCAAGTTGCTGGCTCATCTGGATGTGAAGCCGCTGCTCGATCTGGGTATGCGACTGGGCGAAGGCACCGGCGCCGCGATGGCGTGGCCCATCATCGATGCTGCGGCCCGATTGATGACCGAGATGGCCAGCTTCGAATCCGCGGGAGTGGACGACAGAGCCTCATGAGCAGCGAAGCTCACAGCGCCCGCCCTTCACGCCTGCTGGCCGAGCTGCGGCTGCTGCTCATGGCCGTGCAGTACTTCACTCGCGTACCCATGCCATCGTGGGTCGGTCACTCTGCAGACAACCTGAGCAGCACGCCGCGTTACTTTCCAGCCGTCGGCGCACTGATCGGCGCGGTCGGCGCATTGGTGTTCTGGGCAACGAGCCTGGTTCTGCCGGGCCCCTTGCCCATCATCCTGAGCACCGCTTGCACCGTGTTCATGACTGGAGCGTTCCACGAGGACGGGCTCGCAGACACGTTCGATGGATTGGGCGGCGGAGCGACACGCGAGCGCGCGCTGGAAATCATGAAGGACTCACGGCTCGGCACCTTCGGCACCGCCGCGCTGGTTTTGACATTACTGATCAAAGTCGCCGCACTGAGCGAGCTGCCAGTGATGTTTGCAATCCCGGTGTTGATCGCAGGCCACGCATTCTCGCGCGCCTGCGCAGTGACGTTGATCTTCGCTGGCAATCTCGTCAGCAATCCCGAACTGTCACGTGCGCGAGCGGTTGCGCAGCCCATGAGTCGCGGCGAGCTCATCTTCGCACTCATCATTGGCGTCGCGCCCCTGTACTGGTGCGGCAAGCACGCAATTGCAGGTTTTGTTTGCTCGTTGATCGTGTTGTACCTGCTGGCTCGCTGGTTCATGCGCCGGCTCGGCGGCTTCACCGGCGACACGCTGGGGGCGACACAACAGCTCACCGAGATCGCGTTCTATGTGGGCGTGCTCGCGTCGTGGAATTCGTTCTGATCCGCCACACCGCGCCGGCGGTGGCCAAAGGCGTGTGTTACGGCCAGGCCGATGTGCCGCTCGCAGAGTCTGCCGAGCAGGACATTCGCAGCGCACTGGCCCCAGTGCCCGCGGTTGATCTCGTCTATTCGAGCCCTGCGCAGCGCTGCAAGCGGCTGGCTTCGGCGCTGGCGCAAAGAGATGGATGTCCATTGATGCTGGCGCCGGAATTGCTGGAGCTGAGCTTCGGCGAGTGGGAGCAATTGCCGTGGGCGCAGATTCCGAGAGAACATAGCGACCCATGGGCGGCGGACACCTGGAATCTCGCACCCCCCGGCGGAGAAACAGAACAGGCCCTATGGACTCGAGTCGCCAACTGGTTTCGCGCAGCAGCTTCGTCGCCCGCCTCGCGCTGCGCCGTCGTCGCACATGGCGGCTCGTTACGCGTACTGCGCTGCCTGATACTGAATCGGCCCATCGAGGATCGATGGTCCTGGACGCCCGCCTGGGGCGAGCACGCGCGCTTCGAGCTCACTTGAAGCTGCCCTGCAATAAATATCGCCGGTTGCCGGTCTACTCCCCATGAACGCCGACAGTGCTCGTGAGCGCGGGCGCTTTGAGGCGCTGTGCATGCCGCTTCGAGCCGACGTGTTTCGGTTCGTGTACTGGCTTTGCCGGGATCGGGCCTTGGCGGAAGACGTTGTGCAGGAGACCCTGTTGCGAGCGTGGCGATCGCTGGATTCCCTGGGTGACGAAAAGGCCGCGCGACCGTGGCTGCTCACCATTGCACGGCGCGAACTGGCGAGAGTGTTCGAGCGCAAGAGACTGCCCATCGTGGACATCGACGTCGCGAACGAAGCCGAGCCCGAATCGATGGCAGTGAACGATCGGCATGAAGTCGAGGACATGCGACGCGCCATTCTGCAATTGGACGTCGTGCATCGGGAGCCGCTGGTACTGCAGGTGTTGCTGGGTTATTCCACCGAAGAGATCGCCAAGCATCTGGACATCAGTGTCGCTGCCGTACTGACACGTCTGTTCCGGGCACGACAGGTTCTGCGCCAGCAACTGCTGGGTGCGGAGGGCTCGCGGCCATGAACTGCGAAGAACTGCGCACCATCGTTGGCGCCGAGCCCAACTCGATGAATCCCGAAGTGCTTGCGCATCTGGAAAGCTGCCAGGAGTGCACCCGCTATCGGCAGGAACTGCAGACGATGGATCAGCTGATCTATCGAGCGCTGGCCGTCGACGCACCGACTGAAGCGAGCACCCTACGAGAGAAGCGCAAATCGAACACGACAGGCGTGTGGCGCATGGCCGCGAGCGTGTTCCTGACCGTGCTCATCGGCGCGATGTCCCTATGGCTGCTGACGCCGAGACAAAGCTTCGCGGCAGAAGCGATCGAGCATGTAACGCACGAGAAGTTTTCGCTCGTGCGTACCTCTGAAACAGTCGATGAACAGAGGTTGGAACAGATCCTCGCAGTATCGCGCCTGCGTCTGAAGCCCGGTGCAGCGCGAGTATCCTACGCCCAGAGCTGCACTTTCCGCGGCCAGCAAGTTCCGCACTTGGTCGTGCAAACCGAACAAGGGCCAGTGACTGCACTGGTGGTGACGGACGCACCGACACAGCAGCCCGAACGGTTCGACGAAGATGGCTTTCAAGGTGAGATTGTTCCAGCGCCGCGCGGCGTGATCGTCGTGCTGGGGAACAACGTTCCGGTGGCCTCGGTAGCGAAAACGCTGCTGGACTCGCTCGAATACTGAGCCTGCAAACGCACAGCGGCGCATGAAGCGCCGCTGTGACAAGTCGTCGAATCGGGCGATTACTCTTTCATCTTCGCCTTGGCCGCATCGCACTCGGCCTTGGTCAACATCAAATAACCCTCGCCCTTGCACTTGTTCTGGCCCGCGCAGGCATTGGTGGCCGTGCCGCAGGCGGACTTGCCTTTGCACGCATTGACGCCTTCGCATTTCACCTTCGCTTCCTCTGCCGCCTTCGCGGTGGTGGCGACCGTGGTGAACAGCAGGGCTGCGGCAGCGGCCATGGCGGCGCAAGTGGCTTTTTGTGTGCTCATGATTCTCTCCTGATCTGAATTCGGGGCCGGTATGAAACGGATCGTCATCGATGCCGCGAACAGCATCTTGCCCACAAGACCGGCCCGGGCGCCATTGCATTACAAGCAAAGCGGGTAATAAGCGAACGAAGACACCGGTCCTGTCCCACAACAACCATACCGGGAGTGCGAGCATGCTGAGCGATGCGTTGATGGATCCGAAGAGTCCCCTGGCGCGCCTGCTGAATCGTCTGCAAGCGCCGTTTGCGCTCGCCTCCCGGATCTATGTGAGCTGGGTGTTCCTGAAGAGCGGTTATCTGAAGCTTGCGGACTGGGAGCAGACGGTCGCGCTGTTCGAGTTTGAATATCGCGTGCCGCTGCTGACTCCACAGCTGGCTGCGATCGCGGGCACCGCCGGAGAACTCATATTCCCAGCTCTGTTGATATTCGGCCTGTTCGGCAGGATCAGTGCGCTCGGCCTGCAGGCCGTCAACGTGCTGGCGGTGGTTTCCTATGCGCACGTGCTGTTCCAGGAGGGGTTCGCGGCCGCGATCGGCCAGCATTATCTGTGGGGTTACATCCTGCTGGTCCTGGCGGTGTACGGCCCGGGCGCCTGGTCGCTGGACTACCGATTGGGCGCCCGGCGCAAGAATTCACCCGACACTTGACGAAGGACCGGCGGGGACGCATCCTCGCGCCGCGCGACAAGTTCCCCGCCAAGGGGATTCAAAGGGAACTCGGGTGTGAAGCCCGGGCTGCCCCCGCAACTGTAAGTGGTTCGCCGCGCGTCGAAAAACCACTGGCGTCGTCCAAGCAATTGGCTGCGCCGGGAAGGTGACGCGAGGACTTCAGCCATCAGCCAGGAGACCTGCTTGCCGCCGTCGTCCATCGATCGGCCGGGGTGTGCCGAGAGAACGGGAATTTCCCTGTAGAGGCGACCGGTGCATGGGTCGCGACGCTTTGTGAGTTGCAGCCCGTGCGGTTCGTAACTTACAGCGGAGCTCTCAGTGCCTACCCATCTCGTCTCCAGCCCCACTTCCCGGGCCTACTCTCGTCTGCTCACTTGGTCCGTTGCCGTGCTGCTGAATCCGGCGCTGGCCGCGATGGCCGCCGATGCGGGCGATGGCATCACTAACGTCATCGTCAGCGCCAACCGTATCGCGCAGGAAACATCGCAGGTCGGTGATTCGGTCACGGTGATTACTGCGAAAGAGCAGCGTCGCAGCCAGAAAACTGCGGTCTCCGATGTGCTCGCGATGACGCCGGGCGTGGCGGTCGCTCGCAATGGCGGCTTGGGTGGCACCACGACACTGCGCATTCGCGGCGCCGAGAGCCACCAGACCATGGTGCTCATCGATGGCGTCAAGCTGAACGATCCGTCCTCGGCCAGCGGCGAATTCAATTTCGCGGATCTCATCACGACCGACTATGCGCAGATCGAAATATTGCGCGGCCCGCAGTCCTCGCTGTGGGGCAGCCAGGCCATTGGCGGTGTAGTAAACATTGTGACGCCAGTTCCTGAAGGCCCGCTTTCCGCATCGTATTCGGCCGAGGCTGGCACTCACGAAACTGCAATCGTGCGCGCTCATGCGCAGGCTGGCGGCGATCGGTTTGGTTGGCGCGTTGGCGGCAACTATGTCACCAGCGACGGTATCTCTGCTTACGCACGCGGCCTAGGCGGACGCGAGGCTGACGGTTATCGCAACGTCGGCTTCAATGCACGCGGCATCCTGCACATCACTGACAACGTCACCGCCGAAATCCGCACGACGTGGAGCGACGGGCGGTCCGACTATGACGGCTACCCTCCGCCGGATTACATCTTCACCGACTCGCCGGAATACGGCATCACTGAAGAGCTGACGACCTACGCGGGCGTGAAGTTCGGCTTGCTCGACGGACGCTTCGAGAATCGAATCGGCCTGGCGCTCACGGATACGGATCGCGAGGACATCGATCCATCGTCATCGGTGCCCACGACATTCGATGCCGATGGCCGCAACGAGCGTTGGGAATATCAGGGCACGCTACGTATAACCGACCGTCTGAGCACGCTCGTCGGCCTGGAATCGGAGCGCTCCGAGCTGAGCACCGCATCGCCGTCGTCCTTCGATCCGAATCCCACGCCGACGACCGGCACGGTGCAGATCGACAGCATCTACGCACAAGTCAACCTGACTCCGATCGACGCGCTGTCGTTGTCCGCCGGCATTCGCTACGACGATCACGAAACGTTTGGCAGCCACACGACCACGCGTGCATCAGCCGCCTGGTCGGTGACACCCTCCACCATTCTGCGCGCAAGCTATGGTGAGGGCTTCAAAGCGCCGACGCTGTATCAGCTGTACAGCCTGTACGGCAATATGAATCTCGATGCGGAAGTAGCGGAGAGCTGGGACGCCGGCATCGAACAACATCTGTTAGACCGGCGATTGGTGTTGTCCGCGACCTACTTCGATCGCGACACAACCAACATGATCGACTTCGTGTCCTGCTACGGCGAGACCTCGCCTGACTGCCTCGCGCGGCCCGACGGCTATTACGACAACTTCCAGCAGACCAACGCCAAGGGTGTGGAGCTGGTGATGGCTGCGCAACTGACCGAGCAGCTCTCACTCACCGTGAACTACACGAACATGGATGCCGAGAACAGGTCGCGTGGCACGCAGAACTTCGGCCATGCACTGCCGCGTCGACCGGATGAAACCGCCAACGCGCAGATGAGCTACGAGTGGCCGGTCGGCCTGACGACTACGGTAGCTATCCAGCACGCGAGCCGTGCGTACGACACGATCTCCAACACCTACGTGCTCGAGAGCTACACGCTGGTCGACTTCCGAGCGGCATATGCGGTGAGCGATTCACTAGAGGTGTTCGGCCGCATCGAGAATGCGTTCAACGACGAATACGAGACCGTGAGGAACTACGGCTCGCTCGGTCGCACGTTCTACGCCGGCTTGCGGCAGAGCTTCCGATGAACAACGGCGCCGACATCGCAGCCGGTCGTTTTGCCCATCACGGTGGCCGGCTGTGTGTCGCGCGCTCGCTGTTTCCAAATGTGCCGCAACCGTGGATCGACTTGTCCACGGGCATCAATCCTTCGCCGTATCCAGCGCCGCGAGCTTCGGCTCGCGAGCGCAATCGACTGCCGGAGCCTACCGAGCTGGTAAAGCTTGAATCTGTAGCCGCAACCGCGTTCGGCGTCGACGATCCAGCGCGGGTTGTCGCGACTGGCGGAACGGAGAGCGCACTTCGGTTACTGCCCTATCTGTTGAAGACCGCGACGGCGGTGATTGCGGGGCCGACCTATGGATCGCACCAGGACGCTTGGCGACAAGCGGGCATCGAAGCCGACATAGTCGACGACGCGCTTCTCGGCTCGCGCGCAGCTGCTCCTCAGGGTATCCGCAGCATCGCGATGACCGTCGTCAATCCAAACAATCCGGATGGTCGGCTGCTGAGCCGTGAGCAACTGCAATCGTTTCATGACTCCTTGCAGGCACGCGCCGGCGCCTTGATCGTCGACGAGGCCTTCGGCGACCTCGAGCCTGCGCACAGCGTCGCCGGGCTGGCCGGCACGTCGCGCGCACCACGCATGATCGTGTTGCGCTCGTTTGGAAAGTTTTATGGATTGGCCGGAGTGCGCCTGGGATTCGTCATCGCATCTGCCGGTATCGCTGCTCGACTGCGCCACATGCTGGGGGACTGGCCTGTGTCGATCGACGCGCTGAAAGCAGGGCTCGCGGCCTACGCGGACGAAGCTTGGACCGCCAGAACGCGCCTGCGCTTGCATCGCGACGCGCAGCGCCTGGATAAGTTACTCATTGGCGCCGGCATGACGATCGTGGGCGGCACCTCGCTTTATCGACTCGCTCGGGCGCCGAACGCGCGCGCCAGATTCACTCAACTCATCTCACACGGCATTCTTGCCCGACCGTTCGACCACGACAGCACGCTGTTGCGTTTCGGTCTGCCGTTCGGCGCAAGCGATTGGCGTCGCGTCGCCGACGCACTGAAGGCACAGCCATGAACACACCGACCGACGACCTTTCCGAAGCCGAGAAAGACCGCCTGCACTCCGAAGAAATGAAACGGCTGCAGGCCGAGCGTCGCGCCGAGCGCGCGACCAAGAAAGAACGTGGCGGGCTATTGATGATTCTCACCGGCCCCGGCAAGGGAAAATCCTCCAGCGCCTTCGGCATGGTGGCCCGCGCGCTCGGCTGGGACATGCGCATCGGCATCGTGCAGTTCATCAAGGGCAAGTGGCAGACCGGCGAGAAACATTTCTTCCGCCGCTATCCCGAGCAGGTCACGTTCGAAGTGATGGGTGAAGGCTTCACCTGGGACGTGCAGGATCGGCAGCGCGACATCGCCGCCGCGCAGCAGGCCTGGCAGCGAAGCTGCGAGCTGATCGTCGATCCCGACTATGATTTCGTGCTGCTCGATGAGCTCAATATCGCAATTCGCAACGATTACGTCAGCATCGACGAAGTCGTCGAGTTCCTGAAGAAGCGACCACGCGACAAGCACATCTGTATCACCGGGCGCGATGCGCGGCAGGAGCTGACCGAGATCGCAGATCTGGTCACCGAGATGACGTCGATCAAACATCCCTACGACGCGGGCTTCAAACCGCAGCGTGGAGTGGAATTTTGAAACTCTGGCTGGCACCGCTGCTGGCAGCTGCGTGGCTCGCGCCGGCCGCACAGGCTGCGGAAGCGGCGCCTCGTCCGATGCGCATCGTCTCGCTGAACATGTGCATCGACAGCATCCTTATCGAACTGGTGTCGCACGATCGGATCGCGGCACTCAGCCACTATGCGCGCGATCCGCAGCGCTCGATGATTGCGGAAGCCGCACAGCATCTGCCCATTACCTATGAAACAGCCGAGGAAGTCGTCGCGCTTCGACCGGATCTGGTGCTCACCAGCCGCCATTCGGCCGTCGCCACTCGCAATGCACTGAAGCGAGTCGGCATTCGCTTCGAGCTGTTCGATGTTCCGGACACCGTCGAACAGAGCATGGAGCAGATCAGAACGGTCGCTCATCTGCTCGGCGCAGCGCGCGAGGGCGAAGCGCTGGTGGCGCGCATCCAGGCTGCGCTGGACGCAGCTCGCCCGCCTTCGAACGAGCCGTCCCTGACTGCAGCGATCTATCAGCCCGGCGGACTGTCGGCGGGGGCGAATACCGTCGTTGACGAACTGATGGAGCTCACTGGACTTAGAAACGTCGCCGCTCGCTACGGCGTCGATCAGTACCGTCCGCTGCCTTTGGAAGTACTCGTCTCAGCGCCGCCGGATGTCCTGCTGGTCGGCGAGACTTCGCCTGGCTCGCCGCTCCAAGCCGAAAAGGTCGTACGCCATCGCGCGCTAAGATCTCTGGAATCGCGAATGACACAGGCGGTGTTTCCCGCTCGCCTCTTGTATTGCGCTGGACCGACGATGGTCCCTGCCGTCGCTGCGCTCGTTCAGGCCCGAGAAGAAGCCCAGGCGCAAAATCGGACCAGGAGCCCATTGTGACTTCTCGCCGGTGGGCCATCCCCGCGCTGCTCGCGCTCGTCGTTGTGCTCGCGATTCTGTCGGTCGCCGTGGGACGGGTGACGCTCACTTGGGACATGTGGAAAGCGCAGGACGCCATCAGTCGCGCAATTCTCATCGAGCTGCGTCTGCCTCGCGCCATTCTCGGCGTACTGGTCGGCGCATCTCTTGGCCTTGCGGGCGCGGCGATGCAAGGTTACTTGCGCAACGCGCTCGCCGAACCAGGAACATTAGGCGTCTCGGCGATGTCGGCGCTCGGCGCGGTGCTCAGCATTTTCTTCAACATCGCCGGCCTGCATCCGTGGGTGCTGCCGATCTGCGGCGTGATCGGCGGCATGACTGGCATGGCGGCATTGTTTGTTCTGTCGGGGATGGCGGCCAGCGTACTGACGCTCGTCCTGTCCGGCATCATTCTCAGCGCACTCGCGATTGCGGGCATTTCGTTGGCATTGTCTTTGTCGCCCAGCCCGTGGGCAGCCGGTGAGATCGTGCGCTGGATGTTGGGCGGTCTCACGGATCGAAGTTTCGATGAGCTGACGATTGCAGCGCCGCTGATCGTGATTGGATGCGTGGCCGTGCTCGGCTGTCGTCGTCCGCTGGACGCGCTGACGCTTGGTGAAACGGGTGCGCGCTCGCTGGGCATCGATCTGAATCGCGCGCAGTGGCAGCTCGCGTTCGGCATTGGATTGATCGTTGGCGGCAGCACTGCGGTCACCGGTGTGATCGGCTTCGTCGGCCTGATCGTGCCGCACCTGATGCGCTCATTGGTCGGCTCCCGTCCCGGCGCGCTCCTGGTTCCGAGTGCAATCGGCGGCGCAGCCCTGGTGCTCGCCGGAGATATCGTCGTGCGACTCCTCCCCGGCGGCTCGGAGCTCGAGCTCGGTGTAGTGATGTCACTGATCGGCGCGCCTTTCTTCTTTTTGCTGCTGCACTCCATGCGACGCAAGCTCACATGACGCGGCCCGCTAGCAACCTGAAGATCAGCGGATTACAGTTTCGGCGTGGCAGCCGCGTCGTGCTGGATGCCATCGATCTGCAACTGCAGTCCGGCGCCGTCACGGCGGTGCTGGGCCCGAACGGCGCGGGCAAGTCCACGCTGTTGTCGTGCATCGCCGGCCTGCTTCGGCCGGAGCGCGGCTCGATCGAGTTGGATGGAACATCACTGCATTCCCTGGCAGCCATGCAACGCGCACGCCGTATCGCCTTTCTGCCACAGACTCCCGAGATCGCCTGGGCGGTCGATGTGCAAACGCTGATCGGACTCGGCCGGATTCCATTTCAAGGTATCAGCAGCGATGAGCAAGATCGCGCCGCCGTGGCACGCGCCATGGCTGAAACCGAAGTTGCACAATGGGCCGATCGGCCCGTGACCACACTTTCGGGCGGCGAGCGCGCTCGCGTGCTGCTGGCTCGCGTGCTGGCGGGTGAGGCGGACTGGATTCTTGCAGACGAGCCGTTCACCGGCCTCGATCCGTCCCATCAGTTCGAGGCTGCGGATCTGTTGCGATCGGCAGCGGATCAAGGCAGCGGCGTGGTGCTGACCATTCATGACCTCACACTCGCGGCGCGAATTGCCGATCGCGTCATCATCATCGACGATGGACGCATGGTGGCGGATGGCGCGCCTCAAGACGCGCTGACACCGCAGATCCTGCGCAATGTTTATAACATCGATGCGCAGTGGCTCGACGGCTCGAACGGCACGCCGCCGACGATTGCCATCCACGGTCGCGCGACACGGGTCTAGTCACATGTTCGATCCCTGGCTGCTCGTCGCCGCGCTGATCGTCGAAGCCTGCGTCGGCTACCCGGCCGCTCTCTTTCGTGCGATTCGTCACCCGGTGGTGTGGATTGGGATCGCACTGGATGCACTGGAACGTCGCTGGAACCGGCCGGAGTTTGGCGATGGAACGCGTCGTACACTTGGCGTCGTCACGGTCATGCTCGTAGCTGGTGGTGCTGCTGGGATCGGCTACGTTGTCCAGTCTTTGGCTGGCCAGCTCTCTTTCGGTACGGCCTTGATCGTTCTCGTAGCTAGCACGGGGCTCGCTCAGCACAGTTTGTTCACTCACGTTCGCGCCGTGCTTCAGCCGCTGGCTAACGGCGATCTGGTTGCCGCGAGGCGCGAAGTTGCTCAGATCGTTGGTCGTGATACGAGTGCGCTGAGCGAATCTGGTGTGGCGGGCGCCGCGTTGGAGAGCCTGGCCGAGAGTTTCAATGACGGCATTGTCGCGCCTGCGTTCTGGCTGTTCGTTGGCGGGCTGCCGGGTTTGTTTGCTTATAAAGCCTTGAACACCGCCGACAGCTTGATCGGCCATCGCGAGCCGCGCTGGCGAATGTTTGGCTGGGCGGCAGCTCGGGCCGATGACGTCGCAAATCTCATTCCCGCTCGGCTCGCTGGCGCCCTGCTCGCCATCGCTGGCGGCGGTGGCTTGCTGGTGATGTGGCGAGATGCGCCGAAGCATGCTTCACCGAACGCCGGCTGGCCCGAGGCCGCGATGGCAGGCGCATTGCGCGTTCGACTCGGCGGGCCCACTGCTTACGACGGCGTCATGCATGAGCGGCCCGTGTTTGGCGCCGGTTCGTCGCCGACGGTGGATGATCTCAAACGGGGGCTGCGCATTTACGTGATTGCCTGCGGCCTGCTCTGGCTGACTGCCGTCGCAACGGGATTTGCGATGAGGACGACCGGCTGATGGCCGCGATCATGATCCAGGGGTGCGGATCGGATGTCGGCAAGTCGTTGCTGGTTGCTGGACTGTGCAGGCTGTTCACGAATCGCGGCCTGACGGTGCGACCGTTCAAGCCGCAGAACATGTCGAACAACGCGGCAGTCACACCCGATGGCGGCGAGATCGGACGCTCGACCGCGCTACAGGCGCTCGCGTGCCGGACACCGCCTGCTGTCGATATGAATCCCGTGCTGCTCAAGCCGCAAAGCGACCTTGGCTCGCAGCTGATCGTTCGCGGCCGTCGTCAAGGCGTGATGCAGGCGAGCGCGCATGGACGCGACAAACGCGAGTTGTTGCAGATCGCTGTCGAGAGTTTTCGCCGGCTGCAACAGGAAGCCGAACTGGTCATCGTCGAAGGCGCCGGCAGCCCGGCGGAAACCAATCTGCGCACGCATGACATTGCAAACATGGGATTTGCTCATGCGGCCGATGTGCCCGTCGTGCTGGTGGGCGATATCGACCGTGGTCACGTGATTGCTTCGCTGGTCGGCGCACATGCCGTTCTCGACGAGGCCGATCGCGCGCGCATTCGCGGATTCATCATCAACAAATTCCGCGGCGACGCGAGCTTGTTCGATGATGGGCTGCGGACGATCGAAGCTCGCACTGGATGGCAACGACTCGGCGTCGTACCCTGGCTGCATCAGGCGGGCTCGTTGCCTGCGGAAGACGCCATGCAGTTGGATCAATCGGTCGTGACGTCGGTCGCCGCTGCTCGAGACCGTATTCGGATCGTCATTCCTCGTCTGCCGCATATCGCAAACTTCGACGATTTCGATCCGCTGCGCGCCGAGCCGGGAGTCGAACTGCTGTTCATTTCGCCAGGCCAGCCGTTGCCGCTCGATGCGACGCTGATCGTTCTTCCCGGCAGCAAAGCCACCATCGCCGATCTGGAATTCTTTCGCTCACAAGGCTGGGACATCGATCTGCTCGCCCATGTCCGCCGCGGCGGCCACGTCCTCGGCATCTGTGCCGGCTACCAGATGCTCGGCAACGTCGTGCTCGACCCGGATCACATCGAAGGCCACCAGGATTCCGCCCGCGGCCTCGGCCTGCTCGACATCTCCACAACCATGACCGGTGACAAGCAACTGCGCGCCATCACCGGCACGGACCTGTTCACCGGCTCGCCTGTGAGCGGCTACGAAATGCACCTCGGCCTCTCCACCGGCCCAGCCACTGCAACTCCGTTCATCCGCTTCGACAACGGCGCCACCGACGGCGCCCTCTCCGCGAACGGCCGCATCCTCGGCTGCCACCTCCACGGCCTCTTCCACTCCCCCTCCTTCCGCTCCGCCTTCCTCGCCCGTCTCGGCGCTCTATCCAACAACGAGGACTACGCGCACCGCGTGGAACAGTCGCTCGATGCGATCGCGAGCCAACTGGAGCAATCGTTGAATATCGAGGCGATGGCGAGCATCGCCAAGCTCGCTGGGTAGTCGGCTGAATGCCTGCGCCTCACTTCAGCACAACTGCCGCGCGGATCGACTTTCCCGCCCGATCCGGGCAAGGTTAGCGTTTCGATCACTGACGAGCATTGCCATGGGCCACCGCCTTTCGAAGATCTATACACGCACCGGCGACGACGGCACGACTGGGTTGGGCGATGGGTCGCGCGTCGAGAAGACGCATGCGCGCATCGAGGCGTATGGGACGGTGGATGAGGCGAACAGTGCGATCGGGATGATTCTGGCGGTGCCGAATCTGCCGGCCGATGTATCGGCGGCGCTCACGCAGATTCAGCATGAGTTGTTCGATCTGGGCGGTGAGCTGGCGGTGCCGGGGTATCGGGTGATCACGTCGACGCATATCGATGCGCTGGAAGACACGCTCGACAAATTCAACGAAACCTTGCCGCCGTTGAAGGAATTCATTCTGCCGGGCGGCGGGCCGGCAGCGGCGGCCTGCCATCTCGCGCGGGCGATCACGAGGCGGGCGGAGCGATGCTCGTGGGCGGCGTCGAAGCAGGAAGACATTGCGCCGGAAGTGACGCGCTATTTGAATCGGCTGTCCGACCTGCTCTTCGTGATCGCGCGTGTGTTGGCGCGCCACGAGAATGGGCAGGAAGTGCTGTGGAAGAAAACGACGCCGGTCAGTTCAAAGCCAGCACGCTGACCAGATCGTCTTTGGGCGTGAGCCGGAGCGTGATCTCCTGCTCCAGCTCGCGCGAGACCACCAAGGTCGCCTCGAAACGATTGACCATCACCGGTTTCACCACGGCGCCGCCCGGCCGATGGGTCAGCAGGAAGCTGTGGTAAGCGCCGGCGTGAGTCGCGGCGAACTGCACGAGGATGTTGATGCCGTCGCCCGCGTCGTTGATGCGCTCGTCGCAAATGACCAGGAACGCCTGATCGGCCGGTACCGAAGCGAAAGCCCCCGCACTTCGTAGCTCACTCAGGAAACTGGAGATCTGCCGCGATATCCGCAGCCACGTGCCGGCCGCATTGGGCATTCCGGCACACCAGCGAGTGCCTCGCTCGATGGCGTTGATGACGAACAGCGCGAACCGTCGCTGCGCCAGATAGGTCCAATCTGAAGACGCACTCGCGCCGCACGCCAAAGTCCGCAGCGCGGGCCACTCGCGGTCGGGATTGCGCACCGACTGCAAAACGTTGACGCCCATCGCCGCTAGCAGCCAGCGATCGGACCCGTTTACTTCTTTCGCCAGCTTGGCAGCGGAGCGCAGCATCGGCTCCGGCTCTCGCTCCGAAACGGCCGCCGCGACCGCGTCGCCGGAGCGAGACAACAAGCCGGCCACGGCACCGCCGTTGCCGAAAACCTCGACGCGCCCTCGCAGCCGATCCATCGCCGAGATCCTTGGAAAGAACATCAGCGCGTTGTCACTGCGAAAGTCGAGCGCCCTGAGCGCACGAATTGCCTCCGAAGCACTTTCCCAGGATGACGGCGGATCAACGATGAGCATCGCCCGCTTGTCGCGGCAAAACCGCGTCGCGACCAGCAATGCACTCACGCCGACATCGATGACGCGCGCCAGCGGCGGGATGTAGACGAACGCCAGATCGTCGACGCTCTCCAATGCAAACAATCCCGTGCCTCGGGCGGCGGAGCCAATGACGTCATAGTCGGAGATGGGGCGGCCGTCGTCGCCATCGGGATTGGAGCTCACATAGCCCACCGGCAGATTGGTGCCCGGCATGAGCGTTCGATCCGGCCGGGTCAGCGGCACATCGCCGCGCACCCTCATCAGATCCGATTCCAGCAGCACCGAAGTAACGAACCGGGGCGACTGCGGATCCACCGACAAAGCGCGGAACGTTTCCTGTTCCTCGACTCGCTCCGAGCCCGGCGAGCGCACGCGTTGAATGACCAGGTTGAAGCTTTGTTCGTCGTTGCCGTCGACGTGGTCGTAATCGACCGAAGCTCGCAGGAACTCGCGCGTTCCGGGCGCCCGCGCTTCCAGACGCAACGTTTCGCGACCACATTTCAAAGACAGCGTGACGGGCGCAGCGCCATTCGCGACTCGCACGATCACCGCCTGGCGACCGCCCTGCTCGAAGAAATGCTCGACCGCGTAGGAAAGAGGGCTCGGCTGCCACAGGCCGCCGAAGTGCTGCTGAAAGTCCGCGAAGCTGCGGATGATGATGGGTTGATGCAGCGGGCCGCGAAGAGTACGACCGACGAACGCGGTCAGTTGCGCACTGGCGCGCGCAATGGGTTGCTCCGCACTCGACGTTGCCGCGAACTGGATTCCAGCGAGCGTTTGCTCCCGCACCGTACCTCCCCAGGTGTGTGCGGAGCGTAAGTTATCATAGCTATTGACAGCCGTTACAACTGTTTACAGTTGTTTCGTACCGAAAGTATCACAAGCCTGCACCGAGCCCGACTCCAGACCGCGCTTGAACCATCGCACTCGCTGCTCGGAGCTGCCATGTGTGAACGACTCCGGCGAGACATAGCCCCGCGCCTGCTTCTGCAAACGATCGTCGCCAATGGCGGCGGCCGCATTCAAACCTTCCTCGACATCGCCTTGCTCGAGCAGCTGACGGGAACGATCGGCGTTGTGCGCCCAGATGCCGGCGAAACAATCGGCCTGCAACTCCTGCCGCACCGATAGGGCATTCGCTTCGGCCTCGCTGGCTCGCTGACGCGCCGCCATGTTGCGCTCGGAGATGCCGAGCAGCGTTTGCACGTGATGCCCGATCTCGTGCGCCACCACATAGGCCTGCGCGAAATCGCCCGGTGCGCCGAAGCGATCCTGCAGTTCCTTGTAGAACGACAGGTCGATATAGACCTTGTGATCGCCGGGACAATAGAACGGGCCGACCGCCGCCTCGGCGAACCCACAAGCGGACTGCACCGCGCCTGAGAACAGCACCAGCCTCGGCTGCTCATAAGTGCGCCCGGCCTGGTTGAAGATCTCGCCCCATGTTTCTTCGGTATCCGCCAGCACGACGCTGACGAACTCGCGCGACTGCGCTTCTTCTGCGGTTTCCTGGTACGGCACTTCTTCGGAAGTGGGCGACGAAGGCTGCACTCCCTGCAGCACGACCGACGGGTCCTGCCCGAAATAGATGGCGATCAACGCCAACACGATCGTGCCGATGCCGATGCCGCCGGCGCGTCCGAAACGGACGCCGCGCCGATCTTCGATGTTCGAGCTGCCTCGTCGCCCTTGCCAACGCATGACATCACTCCGCCGATGTTGTCGGTAGAGATTATACGGCCCGCTACGGACCGGTGTTCCGGCAGCCGCTCGTGCCAGATGAAGGGCCGAGAAAAAAAACGGCGGCCCACCTGGCCGCCGTCGTAGAGAAACGGATGTCTTTCGTCAGGCCGCCTGGCGAAGCGCAGCGATGCGCTCTTCCAGCGGCGGGTGAGTCATGAACAGACGCTTCAGGCCGCCGGGGGCCTTCTCGGTGCTGATGCCGAAAGCCTGCATCGAGTCCGGCAGCGGCGTCGAATGCGCATGACGCAACCGCTCCAGCGCACCGATCATGTTGTCGCGACCGGCCAGCTTTGCACCGCCGGCGTCGGCGCGGAATTCGCGATAACGCGAGAACCACATGACGATGATGCTGGCGAGAATGCCCAACACCAGCTGCGCGATGATCGTGGTGATCAGGAATGCCGGACCATGGCCCCGCTCGGTCTTGAACACGACGCGGTCGACCGTGTAACCGATCACGCGAGACAGGAACACGACGAAGGTGTTCACGACACCCTGGATGAGCGTCAGCGTGACCATGTCGCCGTTCGCCACGTGACTCACTTCGTGTGCGAGCACGGCTTCGGCTTCGCGTTGTGACATGCCCCGCAGCAACCCGCTGCTGACAGCCACGAGAGCGTTGTTGCGGTTCGCGCCGGTCGCGAACGCATTCATGTCGGGCGCGTCGAAGATGCCCACTTCAGGCATGCCGATGCCGGCGGCCTGCGCCTGCTTGCGAACCGTCTCGACCAGCCAGGCTTCGTTCGCGTTGCTGGGCTGTTCGATCACTCGCACGCCCATGCTCTGCTTGGCGATGAACTTGGACATGGCCAGCGAGATCAGCGAGCCGCCGAAGCCGACGATCGCCGAGAACACCAGCAGGTTGTTGAAATCCAGGCCCGTGCCTTGCTCGTTGAGAATGCGATCCACGCCGAGCAGGCGCAGGGTGACGCTGAGGACCAGCAGGATGGCCACGTTGGTGGCGACGAACAGCAATATGCGTTTCATAGAGGGCTCTAGGTCGGTGGGTCGATTCCTGGGGACACGTCAAAGAGGGATAAGTACAACGGACATGCGCAACCATCGAACGCAGCTAACCTGCGCACGATATGCGGCCGGACGCACGCCGCTTCAAGCGGGCGTCCGGTCGCAACAAACGAGGGGAATCAGGAGCCGCTGGCGGCGCCAGCAGGCTTCGCGGCGGTCTTATTGGTTTTGGGCGGATTCTTCTTCGGCAACGGCTTGCCGTCGCGCACCGCTTCGAATTCTTCGGCGAAGAACAGACCTTCTTCGGTGTAATTCCAGGTCGCGCCGTCGGGCACCCGGTTCTCGACGTGACGGGCCTTGGCGAGATAGCTCTCAACCGTCACGTCGCGACGCGAGATCGGCATGGCGATGCCGCGGGGCTTCGCGATGATCTGATTCAGCAACTCGAGATCGACGCTCGCGCCGTGCTCCTGCAGCTTTTGCGACAACTTTTCGCTGATGCCGGCGGTGAGTAGCTCCTGCGCACCTTTGGGATGCTCGCGCTCGTCATCCTCGAGCACCGGCACCACCTGCACATACATTGCGTCGTTCTGCCAGCCGAACACGAAGGGCTGATTGACGACCGTCACCTTGGTGCCGACCGGCACCAGTTCGTACAGGTGCGAAATGTCTTCAGGATAGAAACGAATGCAGCCGTGGCTCGAACGCATGCCGACGCCATACGGCTTGTTGGTGCCGTGAATCAGGTAGCTCGGCCACCCCAGCGTCAATTTGAATGCGCCCAACGGATTGTCCGGGCCCGGCGGCACGCGCGCCGGCAGCGGATCGCCCGCTTCCTTGTGCTCCTTGCGCACCGACAGCGGCGGAGTCCAGGTCGGATTCTTCTGTTTGCCGACGACCTTGGTGCTGCCTTCCGGGGTCTGCCAGCCGATCTTGCCGATGCCGATGGGATGCGTGATGACGGTGCGCATGCCGTCATCGACTTCGCCCTTCTTCAGTTTCGGCGGCTTGGGAAAATAGTAAACGCGCAGCTGCGCAAGATTTACAACGAGACCTTCGCGAGGCGCATCGGGCAACACGAACCGAGTCGGTACGACGATCTCGCGACCCACTCCCGGCAGCCAGGGATCGACGCCAGGGTTGGCGCGCAGAATTTCCTCATAGCCAACATTGAAGCGACGTGCGATGTCGGAGAGCGTGTCTTCGCCCTGCACGTGAGTGATCTGGATTTCGCCGACCACCTCGTCATGCGCGGGATCGAAGCGAAATTTATGCATCGCCAGCGGCGCTTCGATCGGCGGGGGTGCGGGAGGCGGCGGTGGCGGCGGCTCGACCGGACGGGTGAGTTGACAACCAGCGGCTACCAGGGCCGCGGCCAACACCACCAGACGGCCCATGCCGGAACGAATCGACGGGTTCATAGGCGTACTTATTACCTCATTGAGCCACGCTTTTCCATTTCCGTCCCCATTTGAAGCCACTCGCAAACCCTCATAAAAGCGTCGGGCGATCAGGCAATTCGTTGCGATCGGCCGTCGGAAAATGCCGCGAGATGAGCGCACCCGCCGCCTGAACGCCGGCGATCAGCGCCAACGCCGCCGAGCCCTGGCTGAACAGCGCCTCCATGCGATGGCACACCTCGGCCCATTCCTGGGCGCCAATTCGCCCGTTGAAGCCGCGATCGGCGACGATCTCAACGTCCCGATCGGCCCAGAGCACATAGATCAGCACACCGTTGTTTAGTTCGGTGTCCCACACACCGAGGTGCGAAAACGCGTTCAGCGCGCGCTGGCGCGGCGAGATGTCGCTGAACAGCTCTGCCGGATCGAGGCTGGCTTCGAGCGCCACGCGAATCTCACCGCCGTGGGTTCTCTCGGTGTCGGCAATTGCCTTCTCAATCGCGTCCAGCGCGGCCTCATCGAAGGCGCGGCGCAGGCTGCGTCGTGGCATGAAAATGTGTCGAGTGAGTCGGGCGACGTTCATGTTGTTCACCATCGTCCCGAAGCGCCGCCGCCGCTGAAGCCGCCACCGCCGCCGCTCCACCCGCCGCCTCCGCCAAATCCACCGCCGCCGAAGCCGCCTCCCCAGCCGCCACCGCCCCAACCGCCGCGACGGTGATTGCTCCAGCCGCGGCCACCGCCGCCGCCACCGGTGAACAATGCAAACAGGAAAGCGAGCACGGCCGCGACAGCGGAGATCGCCATGACGCTCGTCAGTGCCCACATCAAGAGCCCAGCGAGACCTGCCGTTGCGCCAGCACCGCCGACTCTGCCGAGCATGGCGCGCAATATGCCGCTGCCGACGAAAACAAACATCAGCAGGATCGGCAGTGCATTGCCGATCCCCTGCGCCTCCCGACGGTCGGAGCGCCGCTCAGGTTCAGGTAGCGGCTCGCCTTCGATCACGGCGATGATTCGAGTAATCGCCGCATTGATGCCGCCCGAGAAATCACCCTCGCGGAAGTGCGGCACGATTACCTGAGAGATGATGCGACTGGCGATCACGTCGGGCAGCGCGCCTTCCAGACCGGTGCCGACTTCGATGCGCACCGCGCGGTCGTCCTTGGCGACCAGCAGAATGACGCCGTCATCCGGCTCCGCACGGCCCACTTTCCAGGCGTCGGCCACGCGAATCGAATATTGCTCGATCGACTCGGGCTGGGTCGTCGGCACGATCAGCACCGCGATCTGACTGCCCTTCTGTTTTTCGAATTCGAGCAGCCGGCTTTTCAGCGCAGCCGCTTCTTCGGGCCGCAGCGTGCCGGTGAGATCCAGAACGGGTGCATCACGAGGCGGCGCCGGTACCGGCGTTTGCGCAAACGCAGTGAGCGTGAACAGCAGCGTCAGCAACAACAGCCAGGGAATCGCAGCCCGCGGAGCCAGCAAGCGTCCGCGAGATTGGGTGACGGCGATCATCAAGGTATTCGCGCTGTGCCCGATCCGTGAGAGCGATTCAGCCGGGCTTCTCAACCTGCGGCTGCGGCGCGGGCGGCGGCGTCGGCGCCTGCTGCTGCGGTCCGGACTCCATGCGGCCGAAGTCCACCTCGGGCGGACGCGCAATTTCGCGCTCGTTCTCCACCGAGAAGTTCTGCTTCTGATCGTGGCCGAACACTTTCGCGGTGAGGTTGGTCGGGAACGAACGCACGGTGACGTTATAGGTTTGCACCGCGTCTATGTAACGTTTGCGCGCGACGGCGATCCGGTTCTCGGTCCCCTCGAGCTGGGCGCGCAGATCGTCGAAGCCGGAAATGGATTTCAGCTCCGGATAGCGCTCCACGACCACCATCAGTCGCGACAGCGCCTGGCTCAACTCGCCCTGCGCCGCCTGCCATTGCTGGAAGGCCTGTGGATTGTTGATCAGTTCCGGCGTGGCCTGGATCGATGTGGCGCGGGCGCGCGCCTCCACGACGCTATCGAGAATGTCCTTCTCGGACTGGACCGCGCCCTTGACGGTGTTCACCAGGTTGGGCACCAGATCGGCGCGGCGCTGATACTGGTTCAGCACTTCCGACCAGGCGGCAGTCACCTGCTCATCCTGCTGTTGCAACCGGTTGTAACCGCACCCGGTCAAAAGCGTGCCGAGCAGCACCAGCAAACCTACGCGCAGAACATGCATGACGGAGCCCTTCATAATAGTCGTCGTTGATTGTCGCTGGCCGCGCACGTCAGCTGCGCATGCCGGACCCGTCAGCGAAAGCGTCCGGACTCGGTCAGAGTTCCGCTGACAGCGACTGTTAAATTGGGGAAATCCGGCGGCGCTTTCAAGCACTCGCCGGTGAATACGGCAAATCCGCCGGCCGACTTCACCAAATCCTTACCTGGTCCGCCGGCGCCTTGTACATCTTGTCGCCCGGCTGGACGCCGAACGCGGCATGAAACTCCGGCAGGTTGGAAACGACATTGTTGGTGCGGTATTCGCTCGGGCTATGCGGATCGGTGAGCAGACGGCGCCGCAACTCGTCGTCCCGGTATTTACGTGCCCAGCCCTGAGCCCAGCCGATGAAGAAGCGCTGCTCGCCGGTGTAACCGTCGATCACAGGCGCGGCCTTGCCACGCAACGACAACTGCCACGCGCGATACGCCATGGCGAGTCCTGCCACATCGGCGATGTTCTCGCCCATGGTGAGATCGCCATTCACGAACAGACCAGGCAGCGGGCTGAGTCCGCTGTACTGTGCGCCGAGTTGCTTGGCGCGGCGTGTGAACTCCGCATTGTCTTCGGGCGCCCACCAGTCGTTCAGGTTGCCCGAGCCGTCGTAGCGGCGGCCTTGATCGTCGAAGCCGTGACTGATCTCGTGGCCGATGACTGCCCCGATCGCGCCGTAGTTGATGGCGTCGTCGGCGGCGACGTTGAAGAACGGCGGCTGCAGGATGGCCGCGGGAAACACGATCTCGTTGCTCGGCGGGCTGTAGTAGGCGTTCACCGTCTGCGGCGTCATGAGCCATTCGGTGCGATCGATCGGCCCGCCCAGCTTGGCCAGGTTGCGCTCGAACACCACCGTCGCCGCACGCATCTCGTTGCCGACGAGATCGTCGCGTCGGATCTCCAGCTTCGACCAGTCACGCCACTTCGAGGGATAGCCGATCTTCGTGGTGAGTCGCTCCAGCTTCGCGTGCGCCTTCTGTTTGGTCGCAGGCGTCATCCATTCCAGCGCATCGATGCCTTGGGCATAGGCCTGCAGCAGGTTGCCCACCAACTCATCCATGCGCTGCTTCGCATCCGGGCTGAAGTGACGCTCCACATACATCTTGCCGACCAGATCGCCCATCGAGCCGTCGACCGTATCCACTGCGCGCTTCCAGCGCGGCTTCGCCTCTTCGATGCCCGACACCGCGCGCTGATTGAAATCGAAATGCAGCTGCGCGAACTTGAACGGCAGATCCGGCGCATAGCTGCTCAGCAGCTTGAAACGGAAGTAGCCGCGCCAATCGGCAACCGGTGTGGTCGCGATCAGCTTGCCGAGCGCTTCGAAATAGCTCGGTTGCACAACGACCAGCGCCTGCGTCTTGTCCATTGGAATCTGCGCGCCGGCGAAGAACGAATTCCAGTCGAAGCCCGGCATGAGCTTGGACAGCTCCGCAACTTCGTACCGGTTGTAGGTTTTCTGGGCGTCGCGATTCTGTACGCGCGTCCAATGCGACTTCGCCATCTGCGTCTCGATCGCGACGATCTTCTCCGCGATGCTCTCGGCTTTCGGCGTGTCTGCGGCGGTGAGCAGATCCTTCACGTAGATTCGATACTGATCGCGAATGCCCTTCAGCCGCTCATCGCCCGACAGGTAATAGTCGCGATCCGGCATGCCCAGGCCGCTCTGCGCGATGACGCCCGTGTACTGGCTGGAGTTCTTCCGGTCGATGGACACGTAGTACGCGAATGGATGCCGGACCAGGATGCGCTGGCTGTAGCCGATGTGACGCGCGACATCCTGCTTGGTCTTCAATTCATCGATGCGTTTGAGCTCGGGCGCGATCGGCGCCAGTCCGCGCGCTTCGATGGTGGCCTCATCGAGATAGCTTGCATACAGATCGCCCACCTTCTGCACGTCCGAGCCCGCCGGCGCATTTGCCGCCGCGGCTTCCTCGAGGATGGCTCTGAGATTCTCCTCGGCGCCGTCTTCGAGCAGCGAGAACGAGCCGTAGTTGGAACGATCGGCCGGAATGGTGGTGTCGCTGAGCCACTGGCCGTTCACGAATCGATAGAAATCGTCCTGCGGCCGAACGCTTCGATCCAGATTGGAGCTGTAAACACCGGAGCGCAGCGTAACCGTCGGCGCGGCAGCCGGTGGCGCACTCGGCGGGCTCGAACAAGCGGCAAGAACGACGGCGCAGCTCGAGGCTGCAAGCAACAGTTTGGCGTTCATGCCGCGATCATAACGGGCGCCGCTGCATTGCGGAGCCAATTGAACAGTCGGGGCGCGCTCTACTGCCGCGAGCGCTGGAATTGCGCAGGGTCGGCTCGGCCGACCTTCAGATGTAATGGCCAGGTCACGGTCTTCACCTCGACCGGCGAGCCCCAGCAAGGCGCGATCTCCGCCCGCAGAGCAGGCAGCGGATCCTGTCCGCGGGAGCGTTGATATCTCTGCACGGCCGACCAGGTGCCGAGGTAGCCGATCAGGCTGTCCAGGTCCCATTGCAACTGAAGCTGAAACTGCGGCGAGTCGATCTGCTGGAACGGGAACGGCAGGTCGCGATATGCACTCTCCACCCAACGTCGCTCCGGCGGCCAGTAGCTGCCGACCACATCGCTATAGAAATGCCGGATGATGGCGTCGATCTGCGGCTCGACGTGTGCGAGGCCGTAGGTCCACAAGGCCAGCGCGCCGTGGCGTTTCAGTACGCGCTGAACTTCCGGATAGAAACGATCGTGATCGAACCAATGCGCAGCCTGAGCGGCGACGACCAGATCGACCGTGCCCTCACCCAGCGCCGGTTGCTCGGCGAGATTGCCGATGTATGCAACGTGCGGATGCTGCGCGGCATGCTGCAGCTGAGACACGCTGCCATCGCTCGCAACCACCAGGTCGAAGTGTTCGGCCAGCCCCACAGCTGCCTGGCCGCTGCCGGTGGCGCAATCGAGCGCGACGTTCCGATGCGGCGTCAGCGAGGCGAGATAATCGAACAGCTCGGGCGGATAGTCGGGGCGATATTTCGCGTACGCGTCGGCGTGACCCGAGAAATGATCCTTGAAACTCATGGCAGCTCCGCCAGGAAACGATCGAGCGCCTCGCGACACGGCGGCTCATCGAGCTGCGGCACGTGACCTCGATTCTTGATCGTCACCGCCTGCAGGCCCGGATGCTCTCGCTGCATACGATCGAATATATCGACGGACAGCAGATCGGACAGCTCGCCGCGAATCGCCAGCGTCGGCGTGTTGCGCAGGGCCTTGAAGGCCAGCCACATGCCTTGGGCTGCCCCCGACGGGGGTTGAATCGCTCGAACCGCATCGCCGATGCGAGGATCGGCTTCGAGTCGCGGGATGCCGGTCTCGTCCTCGCTGTAGGAAAGCCGCACGAAGTCGCGCCACTGCTGCTCGTTGAAGTCGGGAAGCGCGGCGTCGAAAACGTATTTCATCTGTTCGATCGCATCCTCCCAGGTTCGCGGCGGCGGAAAACGGCCGGCATAGCTCTTGATGCGCGCCGCGCCGACTGGATCGATCTCCGGCCCGATGTCGTTGAGCACGACACCCGCGAAAGTCTCCGCGCGAACTGCGGCCATCAACATCGCAACCAGGCCGCCGAGCGAGGTGCCGATCGCGATCACACGATCGATCCCCAATTCACGCAGCAACGACCACATGTCGTCCACGTAAGTCATTGCGTGATAGTTCATCCACATCGAGTCGTACTGCGATTGTCCGCGTCCGCGGAAATCCGGCGTGATGACTCGCCGCCCGGGCGTGATCTTCAGCGCCAGAGCCTCGAAATCACGACAGTTGCGCGTGAGCCCATGCAGGCAGAGCACGGGCGCCTTCTTCATGTCGCCAGGATAGTCGCGGTAGTACAGCTTCAGCCCGTCACGGGAACGGTAGGTGTGCTCGGAGTAGATCGGCATCCGTGCAGGATAACCCGCGAGAAATGCGAGGCAAAAAAAACCCCAAGCTTTGGGCTCGGGGCAGAGAAGCGGACTTTCTGAAGGGAAGTAAAGCCCGCTAGGGGATTCGAAGAGTCGCTGTGTTCGATTAAGTTGGGGGCACCCGCTTCAATGCAACCGGCTCCACTGCAGAACCTTGATATCCTTGGTCTCGCATTCGAAGTTCTTGGCCAGTACCGAGGCGGCTTCCTTGAGGTCGCCACGCAGCAAGGTACGGTTCACTTCGACGACGCCACGGAACTCGCTCATCCCCTTGGGAGCCCGTTCCTGCAGTAGAAAGTGCGTGTAGTACTTGATGCTCATGGGACGGCAGAGTAAAGAGCGCGGGAGTCCGCGACCGTGAAGGATTCCACAGAATTTCCGCCGTTTGACGTTATCAGCGACGGCCTTACGAAAGCTTGGCAAATCGGATCACATGTCCCGTTACCGACCGCCTCAACCAAAGGGTTCAAAGTTCATTACTCCTGTCGGTGCTCAACGACTGAAGGACGAGTTGGACCACCTCTGGCGCGTCTTGCGTCCGCAGGTCACGCAAGCCGTGCAAGAGGCAGCCGCCCAGGGCGACCGCTCGGAAAATGCCGAATACATCTACGGCAAACGTCAGCTGCGCGAGATCGATCGCCGTGTACGTTTTCTGCGGCAAAGACTCGATGGCATGGTGATCGTCAGCCAGCCTCCCTCGGATTCATCCCGCGTATTCTTTGGCGCCTGGGTGACGCTCGAAGACGACAATGGCGTCCAGAGCGAATACCGCATCGTGGGTCCGGACGAGTTCGATGCATCTCAGGGATACATCAGCATGGACTCGCCTCTGGGCCGCGCGTTGCTGCGCAAAGGTTTGGATGATGAAGTCCGAGTGGAAGTTCCAGGCGGCCTCAAGACTTATGTAATAACCGCCGTGCGCTATGAGGGGCTATCAGGCGGATGATTAAAGGCCCGTTACCTGGACGATGACGGCTATATCCCGAATAGAGAGAACAGGCGGCGCACCGGTCCCGCGGCCGCATCCAGATCCCGCTTACGGCGCTTGTGCATGCGTGTTTGCAGCATCTGACGGCGCTGGCTCAACCACTGCTCGCGATCGGTACCCGGCGGCGAATGACGCTTGGCGATCTGCGCCGTGCGAAATTTGCAGAAGTCCTGATAGGCCTCCAGATCGTGATGCAGATCGCGACTGACCAGCTCGATCATGATGGCCTGGTCGAGCAACGCCGAGCTCGCACCCGACGCCGGCTCGCTGAAACACGCCAGCGCGTTGACCAGTCGCTGCGAGTCTTCGGCACTGAGCCGCCACTCCGCGTCGTCGACCATTTCGAGCATGGTGCCCAGACGCGAGTAACGTTCTTTGACGAAGTTGGCGAGGTGCGCCTGCACGCCATGCAAATAAACATCGCGTGCCGACGCAACGATCCGCTCGATGGGTTGCGCAAGCGCGGCCGATTGCCGGATCTGCGCAACTTCCGCCAGGTGCTGAAGATCGGAATCGCCGAGGTCGAAACTGACTCTGAATGCCATTGCGAGACTATCCCTAGTCTCGCAACGTGAATCAGCTCAAACGATCACAGTTCAAACGTTCAATATCGAACGTTCACTTTCAAACGATCACATTCTTGAACTGCCAGGGATCGTTCTGGTCGAGCGGCTCCTCGAACAGCCGGTTGCGATCGAACAGCGGCGTCCAATCGCTGTAAGCACCAACTACCGGTCCGAGGTAGGGCATGCAGATTTCGAGGACGCGACGGAAATCCATCTCGTCGGGTTCGACCACGCCGCGATCGGGATTCTCCATCGCCCAGATCATGCCCGCCAACGCCGCCACACAAACCTGCAGGCTGGTTGCCGTGTTGTGTTCGACGAGCTGGCGCGCTTCATCGATCGACAGCTGCGAGCCGTACCAGTATGCATTCTTCTTGTGACCCGCCAGCAGCACGCCGAGCTCGTCGATGCCGCCGGAGAGAATCTCCTCGTTGAGAATGCGCTTGTGATCCTGCAGCCGCCAGTTGCGGCCGGCGAACTCGTGCACCGACATCACTGCGTCGTCGCACGGGTGATAGGCGTAGTGCACCGTCGGGCGGTACGCGACCTTGTCGCCTTCGCGATGGCTCAGATAGTCGGAGATCGAAATCGACTCGCCGTGCGTGATCAGGAAACCATGGAAATGGCCCGCCTTCGGCGTCCACGTGCGCACGCGCGTGCTTGCACCTGGCTGCATCAGATAGATCGCGCTCTTGCGCCCGAACTCGTGACGACGGCCCTGCGGCGGCAGTTCCTTCTCGTGCGTGCCCCAGCCCAGCTCCGCCGGTTGACAGCCTTCGCTCACGAAGCCGTCCACCGACCAGGTGTTCACGAACTCGTTGACCTTCTTCGGCGTGTTGGCGACCTGCGTGTCGCGCTCGGCGATGTGAATGACTTTCACAGCGAGCTTGGCAGCGAGCGCAGCCCACTCTTCACGCGTCTGCGGGTTGCCTGCGTCAACGGACGTGTCGGCGGCGATGTTCAGCAGCGCCTGCTTCACGAAGTGCGACACGAGGCCGGGGTTTGCGCCGTGAGTAATGACCGCCGTCGGCCCACCCTTCTGTGCGTCGCGCACCTCCAGCATCTGCTCGCGCAATGCGTAGTTCGTGCGCAGCGACGGCGGCACATTCGCATCGGTGTAGCCGCCGGGCCACGGCTCGATGCACGTGTCCAGATAGAGCGCGCCCTTCTCGTGCGCGAACTTGACCAGCGCGATGCTGGAAACATCCACCGACAGGTTGAGCAGGAAATCGCCCTTGCCGACCAGCGGCTCGAGCACCTGACGGTAGTTCTCCTGCGTGAGCGGATTGATGATGAACTTCACGCCGTACTCGGCAGCTTCCTGCTTGCCCAGATCTTCCGCGGTCACGATCGTGATGCGCTCCGGCGGAAGCGCGATGTGACGCAAGATGAGTGGCAAAACCCCCTGTCCGATGCTGCCGAAGCCGACCATCACCAGACGGCCGGGGAAGTTGAAATGCACGGGATATTGGGACATGGCTCACTCACTACTTCGAGACGAAGGAATTTGGAACGTCGAACCTCGATTGCGAAACGGCTCGCTTCGGCGACGGCGCGAAGTTTACTGACTTTTGCCGGCACGTCGACGGTAACGGCAAAATCGACGCCGATAAATGCACCGGGCCGGCGCACTTTCAAGGGGCGCAGCAGAAAAAGGACGGTTCGATCGAGGGCGGCGATCCGCCCTGTCACCGGCGCCTATTCTTTTTCCTTCCAGTGCGGCGGATAGGTTTTTTCGTAGCCGGGCAGCGCTTCGACGCGCTTGATCCAGGCAGCGATGGCGGGAAACGTGGTCTCGATCGGCAGCAGACGCGCGCGCAGCTCCTGCGCTTCGCGCCTTGCCAGCACTCGCATGAGCTGCTGAATGCCTGGAAAAATGACGATGTCGGCGGCCGAAAACGCCTCGCCCACCAGCCACGAGGAGCTCGACAGTCGATTCTCGATGGTGCGCGCTTCGGCGATCACGACGTTGAGCGCACGCTCGATCTCCTCCATGTGTCCTTCGACACCCTGGAACAGAATCGAGTAGATGAGTTTGGCGAGGTGGTCTTCGGCGTACGACTGGTACTCACAAATCACTCGGGTGATCGTGCCTTCTTCCTCGGCGCTGTGGCCGAAGATCGGGATCTCGGGATATTTGCGGTCCAGATAGCGCAGAATGGCGAGCGACTCGAACACCACATAGTCGCCGTCCTTGAGCACCGGCACGCGGCCACGCGGGTTCATTTGCAGCATCTGCGGCGAGCGGTGCTCCTGCTTGGCGAAGTGCACCAGATGCGACACGTACGGCAGCCGCTTGTGCTCCAGCGCGAGCAGCGCGCGCCAGGAATAAGGGCTGCCGCTACCCCACCACAGTTCCAGTGCCATGAATCGTCCCCGCAAAGCCAGGGGCGGATTGTAACGAAGCCGGCCTCGCTGGCTAGTAGACTAGGCGGCATGCACACCACACTCGTCAGCGCCGCAACTCTGGCGCAGCACCTGAGCGACTCACGTTGGTTGATCGTCGACTGTCGTTTCGATCTGGCGCAGCCGGCTGCGGGCGAAGCGGCGTATCGCGCCGGGCACATCCCGGGAGCGATCTACGCGCACCTGGATCGCGACCTCTCGAGTCCGATCACGCCGGGCACCGGCCGGCATCCGCTGCCGGATCCTGAACATTTCGCGCAGACGTTGGGCGGCTGGGGCGTCGGCGCAGACACACAAGTGATCGCGTACGACGCCGACAACGGCATGTATGCATCCCGATTGTGGTGGCTGCTGCGCTGGGTGGGCCATCGCGCGGTGGCCGTGCTGGACGGCGGGCTCAAAGCCTGGACAGCCGCCGGTCAGCCGGTGAGCACTGAAATTCCTGCACGTCAGCCGACACGATTTCAGGCGCGTCCGAATCGCGAGCTGTGGCTCGATGCCGACCAGGTACAGGCGCGTGTGCAACAGCCGGACTGGAGATTGCTCGATGCCCGCGCGCCCGAGCGCTTCCTCGGCAAAGTCGAGCCGCTCGACAAAGTGGCGGGCCACGTGCCAGGCGCTCGCAATCATCCGTTCTCGACCAATCTCGCAAGCGACGGCCGCTTCGGCGCGCCGGAAGAACTTCGACGCCGCTACGAGCAATCGCAGGCAGGCGTCGCCGACGATCACACCATCGTAATGTGCGGCTCCGGCGTGACCGCGTGTCATCTGCTGCTCGCGATGGAAGTCGCGGGCAAGCCCGGTGCGCGCTTGTACGCCGGCTCCTGGAGCGAATGGATCACAGACCCGCGCCGAGGCGTTACAACTACTGATTAATTCGTACGCATTCTTTTTTACTTTTTGACGCAAACTCTTTGCAGTATCGTTCGCGCCTTTCCTACACAGGCCCGCCTTCTCTTCGAGGCCAGCGCACTTGGATTCCACTGCCAAAAAACCCCTGCCCCTGGGCGTCACCAACGGATCCTGGGACACCGAGGATTCGCTCGACCTCTATCAGGTCCCGGCCTGGGGCAAGCACTACTTCAGCATCAACGCTGCCGGACACGTCGTGGTGCGCCCCGACGGCTCGCAGGATCGCGAGATCGATTTGTATGAAGTGGTCGAAGGACTGCGTCAGCGCGATCTCACTACGCCGGTCGTAGTGCGCTTCTCGGACATCCTGCGCCATCGGCTCAGCCGGCTGCAGAAAGCGTTCGCGCAGGCCATTGCCGAGAACGACTACAAGAACCGCTATACGGCGGTGTTCCCGATCAAGGTGAATCAGCAACGCCTGGTGGTCGAGGAGGTGTTTCGCTACGGCAAGGAATTCGGCTTCGGCCTGGAAGCCGGCTCCAAGCCCGAGCTGCTGGCTGTGATGGCGCTGACCGAAGGCGCGCCCGAGCGCATGATCGTCTGCAACGGCTTCAAGGACGACAGCTACATCGAAGCGGTCATCCTCGCCACCAAGCTCGGCCGCACCATCATTCCGGTGATCGAGAACTTCGAAGAGCTGCAGCTGGTGCTCAAGCACGCCCAGAAGTATCAGGTGCGCCCGCGCATCGGCGTGCGTGTGAAGCTGGCGAGCGAAGGCGCCGGCCGCTGGCGAGACTCGGCCGGCGAGAAATCCAAGTTCGGCCTGTTCGTCACTGAAATCCTCGAGCTCATGAAAGTGCTCAAGGCCAACGACATGCTCGACTGCCTGGAGCTGGTGCACTGTCATCCGGGCAGCCAGCTGCAGGACATCCGCAAGGTCAAGGACGCGATCAACGAGCTGGCGCACGTTTACGCAGAGCTCAAGCTCATGGGCGCCGGTCTGAAATATATCGATGTGGGCGGCGGCCTCGGCGTCGACTACGACGGCAGCGGCACCAACTTCGAATCGTCGATGAACTACACGATGAACGAGTACGCCAGCGACGTCGTCTATCGCATCGGCAGTGTCTGCAACGCGCGCGGCATCGACCATCCCGTCATCGTCAGCGAGTCGGGCCGCGCCACCGCGGCTCATCACAGCGTGCTCGTGTTCAACGCGCTCGGCTCATCGTGTCTCGATAAATTCCGCATCTCGGATCGTATCGAGGACGAGTACAGCGGCAATACGGACGACTTGCCGCAGCCGGTGCTCGACCTGTTCGAGGCCTACCGCACGATTTCCGAGCGTCGGCTGGTGGAGTGTTATCACGATGCTCTGCAAGCGCGCGAACAGGCGCTGCAGATGTTCAATCTCGGCCTGCTGAGTCTGGAATTCCGCGGGCTGACGGAACGTTTGTATTGGGCCACCTGCGCCAAGATCCGTGACTACTGCCGCAGGCTGGAGCGCGTGCCGGAGGAGCTCGAAGGATTGGAGCTGATTCTCTCCGACACCTACTTCTGCAATTTCTCCGTGTTCCAGTCGCTACCGGACAGCTGGGCCATCGACCAGTTGTTTCCCATCATGCCCATCCACCGGCTCGATGAGAAACCGACGCGCAACGGCGTGCTGGCCGATATCACCTGCGACTCGGACGGCAAGATCGACCGCTTCGTCAGCCAGCGCGACGTGAAGCGCACGCTGGAGCTGCACGAGTTGAAGCCCGGGCAGGAGTACTACCTCGCCGTGTTCCTGGTCGGCGCCTACCAGGAAACACTGGGCGATTTGCATAATCTGTTCGGCGACACCCACGTCGTTCACATCCGCCTGCACGACGAGGGCGGCTGGTGGATCGAGGAGATCGTCAAAGGCGACACCGCCGGCGAAGTGCTCAGTTACATGCAGTACGACGTGGAGCGGTTGTTTCCGCAATTCGCCCGCGATTGTGAACGAGCGGTGCGCGAAGGCCGCATGACCCTGGCCGACAGCCAGGCGCTACGCCGTTTCTACGAGTGGGAGCTGAACGGCTACACCTATCTGGAAGGCTAAAAAGAGAACAGGGCTCGTTCTGCAACGGGCGGCCGCGGACTCGAGTCCAGGCCGCCCGCGATTTAACCAATCATCCCCCTGCCGCTGCCCTCTTCGCAGCTGCAAAAAAATCCAAAAATTGCTTGTCAAGTAGGATCATTGCAGTCGCCAAAAGCCTGACGTAGTATCGGTCGCGGTCAGCTGAATACGCATTTCAACCTACAAGAGCGACCTTCGGATATACGCGCTTTAGATAGCTCGTCTCCACGCCACCCGCCCATTCCCATGGTTGATTGTCAGCGACCAAGACACAGCGATCGTACTTTCATCCGGAAGCCCAAGAGCTTTGCGGAGGCGATCGTTTGGCTGCAACTTTTGTCTGGCCTCAAAGAGTGACTTCGATGACGACGATCTATGTTGGCAATCTGCCGTTCAGCGCCACTGAAACGGATGTTCGCACCCTGTTCGAAAAGCACGGCACGGTGCAATCGGTCAAACTCATAAACGATCGCGAAACCGGGCGCCCGCGCGGCTTCGGCTTCGTGGAAATGCCTTCCGGCGATGCTCAGACCGCCATTCAGCACATGAATGGTTTCGACATGGGCGGCCGTCCGCTGCGAGTGAACGAAGCTCGCGAGCGCGAAGCTCGTCCGCCGCGGCAGAACGGCCGCTGGTAATAGCCCGGCCCCAGCTGCAGCCGGCGAGCCGGCTGCAACGGGTGAGCCGTAGCTGAACCGGCACGCCGGCACCGGTTCTCCGCCCAGGCCATGCCTCGCAGGGCGTGGCCTGGGTATGGTTTTGATTGCCACAGTCGCATCCACTATCTTCGCGGCTCGTAAGGTTGCGAGGAGAAGGAATGAGATTGCCCTGCGTCGCCAGCCGGTCTGCCGAGGGAATTCCCCGGCGGCGCTTATTCAGTCGCACAGCCGGGGCGCTCTGCTGGCTCGTGCTGAGCGCGATGACCCTGACTGGCTGTGCAACGGCGCCGGCCACCGATCCGGCCACCAGCGCCGCGCTCGATACCATCCTTCGAAGCGAGCATCGCGCACCCGAGAATCGCGCTCGGGATGCATACCGCCATCCCAAAGAGACATTGGAATTCTTCGGCATCCGTGAAGATATGACGGTGGTGGAAGTGTGGCCCGGCGCCGGCTGGTACACCGAAATCCTCGCGCCGCTGTTGAGGGACCGCGGGCAGTTGTATACCGCGCTGCTCGACCCGGCCGCAGGCGAGTACGCCAAGAGCATCGTGGAGACCTACAAGGAAAAATTGCGGATGCGGCCCGACCTGTACGGCAAAGTGATCACGACGACGCTGGCCGCGCCGCCAGCGAAGCACGAGATCGCCCCGGCAGGCTCAGCCGATCTGGTGCTGACCTTCCGCAGTCTGCACAACTGGATGATGTTTGGATGGGAGCGCGAGGCTCTTGCATCAATGCATGCCGCGCTCAAGGCGAACGGTGTACTCGGTGTGGTCGCTCATCGAGGCAACCCGAAGATGCCGCAGGATCCGAAGGCCGCGTCGGGTTACGTGACCGAGGACCATGCGATCCGCATGATCGAAGCTGCCGGATTTCAGCTGGTCGAGCGCTCGCAGATCAATGCCAATCCGCGGGATAGCAAAGACTACGAGAAGGGCGTGTGGACATTGCCGCCAGGCTTCGCCAACGGCGACGACGCGCGTTACAAACAAATCGGCGAGAGCGACCGCTTCACGCTGAAGTTCGTGAAGAAGGCGTCATGAATCGAGCCCTGACATCACTACTGCTCGGGTGCCTGCTCGGTGGCCTTGCGCACAGCGCCGAGGAAGCTGCAGCGGTAAGCGGCCCGACCCCTGCGCCCGCAACTCTGGAAGGCTCGGAAACGCTCAAGCCCAAAGGCCGGCTGCGATTGCTCGGCAGCGAAGTCGCCCCAGGCACACGCAAGAAACTCACCTGGACCAGCGGCCAGGCGATGGAAGGCTTCGTGTCCCCCGTGCCGGTGACCGTGTTGAATGGCAAAGGACCGGGGCCGGTGCTGTGCCTGACCGCGGCGATCCATGGAGATGAATTGAACGGCATCGAAGTCGCGCGCCGGGTGCTCGACGATATCGACGTCGAAGAGTTGAACGGCGCCGTGATCGGCGTGCCCATCGTCAACATCCAGGGCTTCTATCGCGGCGCTCGCTATCTGCCCGACCGACGCGATCTGAATCGTTACTTCCCCGGCAATGCGAACGGCAGCGCCGCCACCCGTATGGCGCACTCGTTCTTCACCGAAGTGGTGAAGCATTGCTCGGCGCTGATCGATCTGCACACCGGCTCGCTGAATCGCACGAACCTGCCGCAGGTCCGCGCCGACCTGCGGTTACCGCAGGTGTCGCGCATGACCAAGGGATTCGGTGCGACGGTCGTTCTGCACAGTGTCGGCGAACGAGGCTCGTTGCGAAGAGCGGCAACCGAGGCAGGAATTCCCGCGGTGACGTTCGAGATGGGCGAACCCATGCGCGTGCAGTCCGAACAGGTCGAGCACGGCGCCAAGGCGGTGGAAACATTGCTGTACTCGCTCGGCATGACCAAGCAGCGGCGTTACTGGGGCGATCCGGAACCGGTGTACTACGCCTCCAAGTGGGTGCGCGCGGATCATGGCGGCATCCTGTTCTCCGACGTGGCGCTCGGCGAACGAGTCAGCGAAGGCGAGTTGCTCGGTGTGGTCACCGATCCGATCTCGAATCAACAGCACCGCATCTACGCGCCGACCAGTGGTCGCGTGCTCGGCATGGCCTTGAACCAGGTGGTGCTGCCGGGCTTCGCGGCCTATCGCATCGGCACGGCTACCACGCCGTCGAAGATGTCCAAGCAAAGCGCCGAAGACGCCGAGGACGACGAGTCGGCGCCGCCCACCGAAGAAGCCGATCCTCCGGGGTGAGCTCATGAGCATCGAAAAAGTCACCCCCATCTTCACCGGGCGGGTCATCACGGTGAATGTCGAGGAAGTGCGGCTGCCCAACGATCATGTCGCGAAACTCGAGATGGTCCATCACCCCGGCGGCGCCGCCGTGCTTGCGCTCGATCAGACCGGCCGGATGTGCCTCGTGAAGCAGTACCGTCACGCGGCCAACGGTTATATCTGGGAGCTGCCCGCCGGCAAGATCGACAACAAGGAGCCGCCCCTGCAGACCGCCGAGCGCGAGCTGGAAGAAGAAGCCGGCCGCCGGGCGAGTGAGTGGCGCAGCCTCGGTGACTTCCTGCCCTCTCCCGGCATGCTGACGGAAGTGGTCCACCTGTTCCTCGCCACCGGACTGACCGAAGTGCCGCCTCGGCTCGAAGCGGCCGAGGTCCTCGAAGCGCACTGGTTGCCGTTCGATCAGGTCATGCAGATGGCGCAGTCGGGCGAGGTGCGCGATGGCAAGACCCTGGCCGCGCTGCTGCGTGCCGCGCCTTATGTGCAAACCCCGGCAAGATAGAAAGCTTTTGGTGTCGGGATTCTTAGCGCATCGGCGCCACTGTCGACATAGATGACAATCGGCGATGTGCTTCCGGCACTCACATCACACTTTTGCAACTTGCTCCTGCTGCTGCAAAGCAATTCAATAGCGGCAGCCGTCCAAAGGGATGAACGGACGTTTGTTTCTCAACAGGTCTTGCGCCAGTTACAGCTGGGCAACGATGACATGGAGATGCGGGAGTGAATGACGATCTGAAAAAAACGGGTTTTCGGCTGCGGCCCAGAGTACTCGAGCAGCAGCAGCCCGGACGCATTGCCTTCGACGATAGGGGCAATGCCGTGTACGAGTGGAATCACGATCGCTACAGCGAAGACGGTGAGGCCGGCGAGCGTGCGCGCCGCAATGCCCTCGACCATCCAGGCCTGTCGTTCGTGGAAGAAGAGCAGCCGGTCAACGCGCCCATCCAGAACAACGTGAAGGGCGCTCGCATTGGCTACAACCCTTACGAAAGCGGGCTGTTACAGCGGAAACCCGCCGCGCCCAGACGCGACCTGCGCGAGCTGTCGAAGTGGATCGAGATGAAGAAGCGCGTCGGCGCCAAGGTCCGCGACTAGACAGCAGCTCAGACTGCGAGCTGTCGAATCTTTTCCTGATGGCCGCAGCGGAAGAAGCGGCGCAGCTCGGCGAGCCATCTCTCCGGCTGCGAGCGCCGCGGGTGTAGAAAACGCTGGTCCAGCGAACGGCAGTACCGGGCCGCGTGGCGATTGGCTTCTTCGTAGCGACGCCGACTGGTCTCATCCAGCTGCGGCAGGAAGCTCACGCCATCGAACATCCTCGCGTGCAACGCTCCGGGAAATGCGCCCGCACGCTGTTGAGTGATCAGCGCCAGCGCCGTGGCGTACTTGTCCACTTCGGCCTGCAACTCCAGTTCGAGCAGTGACACCGGCCGACCGCGCGCCAGACTCCAGATCAAATAATGGAAATGGCTGACGCCTTCGAGCGCCGTACAGAAGTCGTGCAGATTGTCTTCGTCGAGCGCGCTCAATGGATCCTGGCGTTGCAGCCGCTCGAGCACTCGCTCATCGATGAAGAGGCCGATGCGCACGCCGCCGTCTTCCTGCACGACGAACACCTGCTCGTCGCTGAGCGGGCCGCGTTGATCCCCGACGACTTCACGCAACCGCTGCGGATCGGAGATCAGGAAGTCTTCGGCGTCGTGTTCGACGGGGGCGTCGTACAGCCGGGTCAGGAGCGACTGCAGCTGACGCAGCAGCATCTCAGTGCTCCTTTCTCCCGGCGTTCACCGGCGCGACACCCAGCCGCTGCAAGATCGCGAAGGCGCGCGGGCTGCCCGTCTTCAGCCAAATTTCGTACAGACGCAGGATGTCTTTATCCGTGTGCTGATAGGCCATCTCGGCCACATCGTTGAGCACATCGACCAGACGCTGGAATTTGCCGGCCAGCTCCAGAAACACCGCCGCGAATGCCTGGCCGCGAATCGAATAGCGCATGTTCTCGGCGAGCGTGCCGTATGCGCGGCCGCCCATCGCGATGTGATAATCGACATCGATCAGCTTGCGCGCGAAACTTTGGGCGAAGAAGCCTGCGATGAATAAAGAAACATCGCCCAGACGACGCAACGTTTCGTCGCGTTGCTGAGCCGACTGCGCGGCAGATGCATCTGCCAGCATGTGAGCCAGCGGTTTGAGCCGCACACCCTCGGAAGTTCGTTCGTAGAGCTCTTCGGAGCGAGCGAACATGGTCAGCACGTTGACCACGTAATGCTCGGTGTGATCGTCGACATCTACGCGCTGATTGCGTAGCGCCTTCTGCACCGAGTCGTGAAAGAACTCGCGCAGATTGGGAACTGCAACAACCGCTCCCGTACCACCTTCACTCATCGCCAGGCACCTCGTGCATGACCATCGATTCAAGACATCGGCAGTCTTTGTCGAGAATTTAACCCTCTAGCCTTTGATACGGTTCCCGCAGGTAAGTTCGCAATCAGGCTTTGGATGGATCTGGCGGCACTGGGCGAAAAGTTCCCTTGGCACTCACCGTCAATGTTTGCTAACGGAAGAGGAGCGCTTGAAATCGAGCATGCGTGCACACGGCCGCTCGCCAGTGGAAACATCGTCATGCGTGCAAGTTGTTTGCTCTATCTGTTGGGCTCGCGGGAGCCGCGTGAAAGAGCCTGCAAAACGAAAGACCCCGAGGTATTGCTACCTCGGGGTCTTTGCACAAGCGAAGCTGGCTTCGTTGTGGTGCCGCTTACCAGCGGCCGCCACCGCCGCCGCCGCCCGGACCACGGGGACCACGGCCGCCGCCGCCGCCACCCTGACGCTCCTGAGCTTCATTGACGCGCAGAGGACGACCACCCATGTCCTTGCCGTTCAACGATTGAATAGCGCGCTGCGCATCGGCGCGCGGCATTTCCACGAAGCCGAAGCCGCGAGGACGACCGGTTTCACGGTCATTGATCAGGGCGACGGACTCGACGGTGCCGTGTGCTTCGAACAACTGGCGAACCTGGTCCTCGTTTGCCGAGAACGGCAGGTTACCCACATAGATCTTTGTCATAGCGATACAGTCTCTCTGAAAAAGCCTCGAGCGCGATCCCCCTGCTGGGTAATATCATCACTGCGAGGCCTGGTTACATACGGGCTCCGCCCCTGCAATCCCCAGTCGTTCCTGACTTGAAGTCATGCGGTTTAGGTCCCAGGCCTACGTTCGCGGTCTCGTCGGATTTTTCAGAAGTTGGCCGAAAAAAGGGTCTTCAATGACCCGGCTGGCCAAGCCAGAGAAAAAAGCGGGCAAAGGCAACGAACCGCGCGGAATGTACGCCAATCAAAGAGTCAAGGCAATCGGCTACAAAGCCCGCAGGTCCTTGATAATAGGGATGCAACGGCAGATGTATCGGGCACGCATCGCACTGTAATGCGCAACTCGCGCGCCGACTCGTGGTCACGGCCTCAGCCCCAAAAGGGTGCCCAGCTCGTGCAAGGTTCGCACCGTATGCACCGGCGCCCCGAACTCCGTGGACCACTCGAACTCGCCGCGGTTGATCCAGACGGGGTGCATACCGGCGGCCCTCGCTCCCACCACATCCAGAGCGGGATCGTCACCTACATACACAACCTGTTGTGGTGTCAGCCCCGTTCCTTCGATGACCTTGTGGAACAACCTCGGATCGGGCTTCAACGCACCGACCTCCCGGGCCGCCAGGCAACGCTCGAAATAATGCGCAAGACCGATGCGTTTTAGATCGGCATTACCGTTACTGGCAGTAAACAAACGGAAATGCTGCTTGAGCCAGTCCAGCCCCGGCAACACATCGTCGTAGAGCACCACCTCGTTGCGGGCCTGGAGGAACGCCTCGAACGCCTCGTCCGCCATGGCCTCGGCATAGCCGAATTCCCGGGCATGATCGGCCAGTGTCTGTCGGCGCAAAAACGTGAAGTCGTGCGCCATTTGGGGGTACGCCCGCGCAGTCTCCTGCCGGGCTTTGCGCAACATCTCGACCGTCATGGCCGCGGTCACACGCGGGTACTTGAGGGTGAGAAAATCGTACATGGCCGCCTCGGCGCGCTCGATCACGGGCATCACGTCCCAGAACGTGTTGTCCAGATCGAAGCAGATCGCCCGAACGTTCGAGAGATCGCCGGCCATCACGCCGCCACCGCCCGCATCGCCGCCAGGCCGCGCTCCAGATCGGCTTGCAGATCGCGCACGTCCTCGAGGCCGACCGAGATGCGCAGCAGCCCTTCAGTGATGCCGGCGCGCTCCCGCTCGGCAGGACTGATTCGCGAATGGGTCGTCGTCGCCGGATGAGTGATCGTGCTCTTGGTGTCGCCCAGGTTCGCGGTGATGGACAGCAACCGGATGGCGTCGATGAAGGCCCAGGCGCCCTTGCGACCGTGCTCTACATCGAATGCAACGATGCCGCCAAAGCCGCTCTGCTGCCGTTTCGCCAGCGCGTGTTGTGGATGCGACTCCAGCCCTGCGTAATACACCCTGGCGACGCCCGGCTGCTCTTCCAGCCAGCGCGCCAACTGCAACGCGGCAGCCGAGTGTGCTCGCATGCGCAGCTCCAATGTTTCCAAACCTTTCAGGAAGACCCAGGCATTGAACGGGCTCATGCTCGGCCCGGCGGTGCGCAGGAAGCCGTAGATGTCCTTGCCGACCAGTTGCTCATTGCCGAGCACCGCACCGCCGACGCAGCGCCCCTGCCCGTCCAGATACTTGGTGGCCGAATGGATCACCAGGTCCGCGCCCAACTCGAACGGCTTCTGCAATGCCGGTGTGCAGAAACAGTTGTCGACAACCAACAACACGCCCCGCTCATGCGCGATGTCGGCGATGGCTCGGATATCCGCGATCGCCGAGAGCGGATTCGATGGCGTTTCCACGAAGAACAAGCGGGTGTTGCTCCTGATCGCCTGACGCCAGGCCTCGGTGTCGTCAGGACGCACATACGTGACTTCGACACCGAACTTCACCAGGTAGCGATTGAGCAGCGCGATGGTGGAGCCGAACACGCTGTCGGAACAAACGATATGGTCGCCCGCCTTCATGAGCGCCATGCAAGTTGCAAGAATCGCGGCCATGCCCGAACCGGTCGCCACACATGCAGCCGCGCCTTCCAGCGCCGCAAGCCGCTCTTCGAAACACCGCACCGTGGGATTGGTGAAGCGCGAGTAGATGTTGCCCTTCACGCTTTCGTCGAATCGCGCGGCAGCCTCGGCTGCGCTCGCGAAGACATAACTCGACGTGGTGAAGATGGGCTCGGAGTGCTCGGCTTCGTGGGAACGGCTCTGGCCCGCACGGACTGCGAGCGTAGCTAAATGATCCATATGAAGTGACTGATGACTAATGACTGGTGACTGGTCAGAGGCGGAGGCGTCGGTGGACGAATTTCCTCAACGAGTCTTAGTAAATCTCGGTGGACGCCATCCATTTCGTGCCGCATCCTGCGCCTGCCGCGAAGACGTCATTCTGACCAGTCACCAGTCATTAGTCATTAGTCACTTCCAAATGCTTACCCTCATCATCGGCAACAAGAATCTGTCGTCCTGGTCGCTGCGCCCCTGGCTGGTGCTGAAGCATTTCGGCCTGCCGTTCGAGGAGGTGAAGCTGCCGCTCGATACGACGGCGTTCCATCGCGACATCCTCAAGTACTCACCGACGCGGCAAGTGCCCTTGCTGATCGATGGCGAGCTGAGGATCTGGGACTCGCTGGCCATCGCCGAGTACCTCAACGAAAAAGTACAAGGTCGTGCCTGGCCCGCGGACGTGGCGGCTAGAGCACTGGCGCGTGCGGTGAGCGCCGAGATGCATTCAGGCTTCGCGGCCCTGCGCACGCACTGGCCGATGAAGGCGATCGGCCACGAGACGGTGACGCTGCCCAACGAAGGCCTCATGGATGTCGCTCGCGTTCAGCAGCTGTGGCACGACTGTCGTTCCCAATACTCGCAACGAGGGCCGTGGCTGTTCGGCGAGTACTCGATCGCCGACGCGATGTATGCGCCCATCGCTCTGCGCTTCCGTCACTACTCCGCACTGATCGCCAACCCGCTCGCCCAGGCCTATCAGGAGCAGCTCATCCAGGATCCATACATGCAGGAGTGGATCGCCGAGGCTCAGGTGGAAGTGGACACCGGCTTCGGCACTGCACCGAGTCGGTAAATAACGCTCAGCGTTGCGGCCCGCTTGCGACCGGCAATGCGGCGGTGATTGCCGCATGGCATTTAACGAAATAATGCCTAGAATCGAGCGCTCGACTCGCATCCAAGCAGGACAGCTATGCGCTGGGCATCCGCCGTCGACACCGATAATTCCTTGCGGGCCGCAGTGGAGCATGCCGCCGAGACCGTGTTCCTGGGGCTGGGCCGCCAGGAGCCGGATCTGGCGATCGTCTTCGTGAGCTCCGAGCACTCGGCGCACTTCGACGCCGTGCCCGCCCTGCTGCAACGAGAATTCGAGAACGTCTTCATCTTCGGCTGCTGTGGCGGCGGCGTGATCGGCGGTGGGCGAGAGATCGAAGATCGTCCCGCGTTTTCACTGACGGGCGCGGTATTGCCCGGCGTGCGACTGAAAGGGACGCATCTCGACGCAGCTCAGGTGCCGCCGGTGTACGCCGAAGCTCGCGCCTGGGAAGACGCGTTGCGCATCACCGCCAGCCAGCAACCTTCATTCCTGCTGCTCGCCGATCCCTTCAGCTTCGAGGCTGAGACCTTCATTCGCGGTTTGGACCGAATCTATCCGCTGGCGCCCAAGATCGGCGGTCTGGCCAGTGGCGCTCGACAGGTGGGCGGCAGCGCGTTGTATCTGGGCAATCAGGTCTACCACTCCGGCTGCATCTCGCTCGCCCTGACCGGCAACGTCGACATCGACATGGTGGTTGCGCAGGGTTGCCGGGCGATCGGCGATCCCATGTTCGTCACCTCGGCGCACGAGAATCTGGTGCGCGAGCTCGACGGTCGCTCGCCTCGGGATGTGCTGTCGGCGCTGTTCGAACGCCTGCCTGCGCCCGATCGGGAATTGTTCAGTCAATCTCTGCACCTGGGCATGGCGATGCGCACCGACGCTAGCGAGTTCACGCCGGGCGACTTTCTGATTCGCAGCATCCTCGGCATGGATCCGCAAAGTGGCGCTCTATGGGTCAGCGCCAATGTGCCCGCAAACAGTGTGGTGCAATTCCATCTGCGCGATGCCGCCACCTCGGCCATCGACCTGGAACGCACGCTGACCGCCTACCGGGCGTCGCATCCGGTCGCCCCCGATGCCGGCGCGCTGCTGTTCTCCTGCCATGGTCGAGGCATTGGCCTGTACGGTCAGGCCGATCACGACAGCAATGCATTCCGGCGTCTGGTCGCGGACCTGCCGATCGGCGGCTTCTTCTGCGACGGCGAATTCGGGCCCATCCAGAATTCGACCTTCCTGCACAGTTACACCAGCGCCTTCGCCATCATCCACGAGAAGAAATAGCCGCCGGCAAGCCTTCCCCGGGCGAGGCGGCTGCGGCGCGTTCTATACTCCCGCCCTTTCGCCGGACCGGAGTCTCTTGATGCGTCAGTCGTTCGCCCCTGCCGCCTGTGCGTTGTCCGCTTGTTTGCTGATGCCGCTCGGCGCGTTCGCTGCTCCACATCCTTTCAGCGTCGAAGATCTGGTCCGCATGCAGCGCGTATCCGAACCGGCGCTCTCGCCCGACGGCCGCACCGTGGTTTATACGGTGCGTGAGACCGATCTGGCCGCGAATCGCGGCCGCACCGATCTGTGGGCGCTCGACATCGCGACCAAAGGCGCGCAGCCCCGCCGCCTCACCACCCATCCCGAGAACGACAGCTCGCCCGAGTGGACGGCCGACGGTCGCGAAATCTATTTCCTGTCCACGCGCAGCGGTTCGAGCCAGGTGTGGCGCCTGCCCTCGAACGGCGGCGAAGCGATCCAGGTCACTCACCTGCCGCTGGATGTCGGCTCGTTCCGCGTCGCAAGCTCTGCCGGCCGACTCGCCGTGACGCTGGAAGTGTTCCCCGACTGCGATGAACTGGCGTGCACCGTCGACCGGCTCGAGCAGGCCAAGAACGCCAAGGACAGCGGCGAAGTCTTCGACCGCCTGTTCGTGCGGCACTGGGACGCCTGGAGCGACGGCCGCATCTCACAATTGTTCACGCTGCAGTTGAGCAATGGAGTCGCCACCGAGCCGGTGTCGGTCAGCAAGGCGCTGGATGCCGATGTGCCGTCCAAGCCGTTCGGCGATGCCAGCGAATATACATTCTCCCCGGACGGCTCCCGGCTGGTGTTCTCGGCCCGCCTCAAGGGCAAGTCCGAACCGTGGTCGACCAATTTCGATCTGTATGAAGTCGGCGTCGACGGCAGCGGCCTGCGCAACCTTACCGAAGACAATCCCGCCTGGGACACGCAACCGGTGTTCTCGCGCGACGGCAGTCAGCTCGCGTGGCGCGCGATGGAGCGGGCCGGCTTCGAAGCCGATCGTTTCCACATCGTGGTCATGGATGTGAAGAGCGGCCAGCGCCGCGCCCTCACCAAGGAGTGGGATCGCTCGGTCGACGCTCTGGCGTTCGCCAACGATGGCCGGACGTTGTATGCAACCACCGATCATTTCGGCCAGCACCCGTTGTGGTCCGTCGATGTGAAGACCGGCAAGCCCGCCATGCTGACGGGCCCCGGGCGAGTCGAAGCTTTCAGTGTCGGCGAGAAGGAGATCGTGATGACGACTTCCTCGCTCAAGTCGCCGGCCGAATTGCAGGCGCTGACGCTCAAGGGCGGCGATCTGCGCGCCCTGCCCCGCATGAATGAAGCGGCATTGGCGCAGATCAAGTTCGGCGAGCCCGAGCAATTCACGTTCGCCGGCGCCGAAGGCGCGACGGTGTATGGCTTCGTGATGAAGCCGGCCGACTTCAAGCCGGGCACGAAATATCCGCTCGCCTTCATCATCCACGGCGGTCCGCAGGGTTCGTTCGGCAATTCCTGGAGCTACCGCTGGAACCCGCAGACCTACGCAGGAGCGGGCTATGCGTCGGTATTCATCGATTTCCACGGTTCGACCGGTTACGGCCAGGCGTTCACCGATTCGATCAGCCAGGACTGGGGCGGCAAGCCGCTGGAAGATCTGCAAAAGGGCCTGGCGGCTGCGCTCGACAAATATGAGTGGATCGACGGTACGCGAGCGTGCGCGCTCGGCGCGTCATACGGCGGTTACATGATCAACTGGATTGCCGGCAACTGGGCCGAGCCGTTCAAGTGCCTGGTGAATCACGATGGTGTCTTCGACTCGCGCAGCATGGCCTATTCCACCGAGGAGCTGTGGTTCACCGAATGGGAGCAAGGCGGCATCGCCTGGGACGTGCCGGAGAATGTCGAGAAGTTCAATCCGGTGAATCATGTCGCGAAGTGGAACACGCCCATGCTCATCGTCCACGGCACCCGCGATTATCGGATTCCTTATGCGCAGAGCCTCTCGGCGTTCACGGCCCTGCAACGCCGCGGCATTCCCAGCCGCCTGCTGATGTTCCCGGATGAAAACCATTGGGTGCTCAAGCCGAACAACAGCATCCGCTGGCACAACGAAGTGAAGAAGTGGCTCGGGGAGTGGACTGGAAAGAGCGGCGAATAACCGGGTCGGCCGCTGGCGCGTTGACGACTACTCTTCGTCGGCGCGCCAGGCGGCCTGATAGTTGTTGCCGACGCGGATGATCTGCTCCAGCAACGCCGGATATTCCATGCCGGCGGCGAGCGCCGATTCGGCGAAGTCTTCCTCCCGGCTGATGTTCGGGTTGCAGTTGGCTTCCAGGACGAACACGCTGCCATCCGGGCGCATGCGGAAGTCCATGCGGGCGTAACCGCTCAAATACAGCGCGCGAAAAATACGTTTCGACAGCTTGTCCAGATAAGCGGCGCAGCCTTCGGGCAGATTCTGCGCGGCGCCGGTGCGGATGCCGTGTTTCGTCTGATAGCGGCGATCCCATTTCACTTTGCGGGTGGCGATACCCGCCATCACGTCCGGCAGCGTGCCGAAATCCATCTCCCACACCGGCAGCGTCCGTAAGCGGTCGTTGCCAAGCACGCCGACATACAGCTCACGACCCTCGATGTATTCCTCGATCAGTGCATCCGAGCTGGTCTGCTCATGGATGAACTCGATACGTTCCTTCAACTTCTCCGCATCGGAAACCACCGACGCTTGTGAAATCCCGAATGACGCGTCGTCGGTCACGGATTTCACGAACAACGGGAACTTGAGCTTGCGCGGCAGGCGATAACGCTGCCCCTTGCGGATGACCGCGAAGCCCGGCGTCGGGATGCGGTGATAGGAAAGAATCTGTTTGGAGAGCGCCTTGTCGCGCGAGATCATCATGCCGCGCGGGTTGCAGCCCGTGTACGGCAGCTTCATCAGCTCGAGGAACGCGACCACGTACTGGTCGTAAGTGACAATGCCCTGAAACTCTTCGAGCAGATTGAAAGCTACATCCGGCTTCCAGTCGGTGATGGTGGTGCGCAGCTCGGAAAGATTGTCGCCCAGGCCGAGCGCCTTCACCTCGTGGCCCGCCTTCTCCAGCGCGGCCTTCACATCGTATTCAGTCCTGAATTCGTCGATTTCCTTATCGCTGAGGCCCTTGAGACTCGCCGGCGGCACGAGACTCTCATGCATCAGCACCAGGATCCGACGTGGCTTCATAGCGTGTAGCGTTCCCGGTCACGCCGCAGGATGTCGATCAAAATCCGCTCCAGTACGCCCAGCAGTGCGCGCTTTGCCTCGTGTTTAGAAGTATCCAGCACCAGATCCAGCTCACGGCAGCGTTGAGTCACCGTCCTGAGCACATGATGCACGAGATAGGGGTACAACCGCGAGCGCCGCATCAACCAACGCTCGATCTCGGGGCGGCTCTCACGCACGAACGTGCTCGCACGCATGCGCCGGCCGCCCTTGCGATGTTTGCCGAAGATGCGTTTGAGTCGCAAGTCATAGACATCCGGAGTGTCGAACGCGTAGCGCGCCCGCTTCAGTCGATAATGTTCGGCCAGCGTGGCTTTGTTCTTGCTGACCGGCTCGATGAGCTTGCGGTTCATTACGTGCGGCAACGTACCGGAGAGCTCGCCCATCAGGCGGTCCACATACTCCAGCTTCTCGAGAGCGGGCCAGCCCTGGTAATCGCGGCGCCAGCGCGCCTTGGGCTGCATCCACACCGCGAAAGTTTCGGCCCAGTCTTCGGTTGGATGGCTCTGCGCGTACCAGTGGCCGAGGTGCAAGACGAAGTCACGACTCGCCGGCCGCGGCCGATAAACGTTTGGATAGCGCCGATCCGGATCGCCGAAAGTCTCGCGCCATTCTTTACGGCGACGAATGCGATAGGCGTTGTCGAGCGCATGGGCGAACTCGTGGCGCATGATGCGAGTGAGCCAGTTGGCATTGCCGCCTTCCACCTCGTCCATCATCTTGCGCTCCAGACGCATGAGCCGCGGATGCGCCATATAGAACGCGACCGCGATGCCCGGAACGCCATCCGGAGAGAACCATTCTTCGGAGAGCCACACGTGCGGTGCGAACAGGATGCCGCGGCGACGCAGATCGCGCCGGATCTGGCGGATGTGAGTATCGATTTCCGTGTGCCGCAACGTCAGCCGCAGGTCGCAGAAACGTTTCTGCAACAACTCCTCGTCGCTCAGGCGCGTCCAGGCGGGCTCGCGGGAGCGCACACGACGAGCAGTCGCACGCTTTTTGGGGGTTGCCATCGATCAATGCATCAAATGGCGAGCCAGGGAGCGCAACACCGCTTCCTCCGGCAACTGCCGCTGCAATTCGGGCGGGATGGCGTCGCCGCCGTGATACGCGCCGCATAGGGCGCCACACAGCGCGGCAGCCGATGGCGCCGCGCGCGATGATGTGAGCACGCGGATCAACGAATCGTGCAATGTCTTGCCACCGGCAAAACCGTCCAACGCCACGCACGTGACGGACAAGGCATCGCTGGCGTCGGCACACGGTTTCGCACCACGCCCTTCGATCATTTGTTTGACCGGCGGCTTGAGCTGACGCTGCCGGACCCATTGCATCGCAGGGCCGCCGAAGCTCAGCAATGTTTGTTTGTTGACGCCGCCGAACGCATCGACGAACAGGGCTGCCCAGACGCGGCACAAATCCAGCACGATCGGCGACTGCTGTGTGGTGCGCGACGCTTCGACCGCCGCTTCGATGGCCGACTGGGGGTCGCTGCGAAGAAACATTGCGACCGCCAGCGTGCGCGGCAATGAGTGCGGATCCAGATTGGCCGGATCGTGCGTGCCCGCCAGCTTCTTTCTCGACCATTGCCAGCCGGCCAGCGCCCGTCGCACTTCCGGCGGTACGCCGATATTGCCGACGCTCTGGCTCCAGGCGAGATAGCGTTGCATCTGGTCGTCCGAATCGTTGATGCCATGAGCCATCAAGCTCTCGGCCAGAGCGCGAGTCATAGCCGTGCTCGCGCCTGTTACCAGCGCCCGCAGGCCGCCGCCGGCGATCAGGGTCGCGGCATCGAAACTACTGTTCGCGACCATGCTGCCCAAGGCGTCGCCGATCGCCAGGCCGACAATGCTGGCTTCATAACGTCCCAGCACATCGACCGGGCTGCCCGGCAGGACCGCCTCGCGCCATTGCCGCACGAACTCGATCTGCTCGTCGGTCTCGGGAATGGTCGGCCAGCGGCGCGAGCGGCCGCACTGTTGCCACAGATCCTGCAGCCGATCGAGCGCTTCGTCGTTGCCGAGGCCGCTGCGGACCAGATGACAGCCGATCGTGGTGCCGGTGCGACCGATGCCGGCCCGGCAATGAACATAGATGCAGCGGCCGGCGGCCAGCTCGCTGTCGATGAAATCCAGGATCCGCACCATGTGGGCAGGCGACTCGGGCAAGCCGTGATCGAGCACGGGCAGCCGCCGATAGCGAATGTGCTGCTCGCTCAGTTCCGCCAGCAGCGGATCGTAGGCGGGCATCTCGCCTTCCTCGGTCAGGTCGACGAAACTGTTGATGCCGGCGAGCAAGAGCTTCTGCACGCGCTCAGTGGCCTCGGCGCGCGACATCGACCCGGGATATTCACCGGCGAGCAGCTGCCCTGGGCGGACCCAATAGCTGTTCGGAATCGGCACCGAGGCGATGCCGACAGTGAAAGGATCGGTACTCATGCAGCAATGATAAGGGAAGCAGTCGGCATAAACCCGCACGCCGGGCGGTGCGTTCCACCTATATCCGCTGCGACCTGGCCGCTGCCCGGCCCCACCTTGACTTGGCCGCAACTGCCGCCAATTCTGCGAGACCGGCGCCTTGCTCCCGGCACATCGGGGCACCCTACCCGGCATCGCCCACCCGAGGACTCTTCCATGCAAAATCCCAGCGAAAAGGCCACTACTTCAGCCAGCGGCTACGACCTGCGCCCGTTGAGCAAGGCGGAGCGCGAATCGCTCGCGGCCTCGCTGACGCCGGAAGAGCGCCACATCATCCTGGACCACGGCACGGAGCGGCCGTTCTGCGGCACCTTGCTGAACAACAAGGAGTCGGGAATGTATGCCTGCCGCCTGTGCGGGCTGCCGCTGTTCCAGGCCAACGCCAAGTTCGAGTCCGGCACTGGCTGGCCGAGCTTCTATCAGCCGTTCGACCCCGAACACATCAGAGAGCTGCGCGACGTGAGCCACGGCATGATCCGCACCGAGATCCGCTGCCGCCGCTGCGACGGCCACCTCGGGCACGTGTTTCCGGACGGCCCGCCGCCGACCCATCAGCGTTATTGCCTGAATTCGGCGTCGATGCAGTTCTATCCGGAAGGTCAACAGCCGGAACAGCACACGGCCGCGTAAGCAGCGGCCCCGGTCGCCGGGGCGTGGCTCAAGCCTCGCCCTGGTGATCGTGACTGCCGTGGGATTTGGCGGTGATACGATCGAGCACGCCCATCATCACCGCCGACACGACGAACGTCAGATGGATGATGACGTACCACATGAGGGTGTTGCCGCGTTCGGCAAGCGTCGGCGTTTCCATGAAAGCGCGCAACAGATGAATCGATGAGATCGCGACGATCGACGATGCGACCTTCAGTTTGAGAGAGTTGGCGTCGAGTTTGCCCAGCCAGCTCAACTTCTCGGTGCCTACATCCACATCCAGGGCCGACACAAAGTTCTCATAACCCGAGAACATCACCATGACGATCAGGCTGCCGACCAGCACCATGTCGACCAGCGCGAGCAGCAACAGCACCATGTCCGCCTCGGACATGAAAGCCACGTCGGTCAGCAGGTGATACAGCTCCTGGAAGAACTTGATGCCCAGCGCCACCAACGCCAGCGACATGCCCAGATAGACGGGCGCCAGGATCCAGCGACTGGCAAACAACAACTTCTCGATCGTCTTTTCCATTGCTCCATTCCGGGGCTTGCGAATGCGTGCGGGATTCTACCGCATGCCCCGCTGAACGTATTGGATGTCGAGCCGCTCGGGCGTAGAGTCGGCCCGGCATGAGCGCAGAATCTCAGCAGGGAGAAGCCAGCGGAACCCCGGGTTCCTTTGAAGCCGAGCGCATGCAGCTGGCCAGGCTGCACGCCAGCCCGTCGTCGCGGCTGCGCGACTTGTGGTTGCAACTGGCGGAAATCGCGGCGCGAGCATTGAACGTCGAGCGCGTCGCCGTCTGGATTCTCGCCGACGAGAACCGCTCGCTGCGCTGTCGATATCTTCTGCAAGTCTCCAGTCGCCAGGTCTTCCAAGGCGCAGTCCTGCGCGCGCAGGACTTCCCCAGCTATTTCCAAGCGCTGGAGCAGCATCGCACCATCGCCGCCGACGATGCGCTCGGCGCCACGACCACCGGCGAGTTGCGTGAGTCGTATCTCGAACCGCTCGGTATCACCTCGCTCCTGGATGCTGCGATCTACATCGGCGGCAAAGTGGTAGGGGTCGTTTGTCACGAACACATCGGCGCACGGCGCACGTGGAGCGAAGCCGAAAGCGATTTTGCCGCGGCGGTCGCCGATACGATCGCACGCGTTTACAGCGATTATGAGCATCGCCACGCCGAGACGGCGTTGGCGAGCTACCAGCAGCACTTGATGGAGTTGCATCGCATGGAAGCGCTCGGACGCATGGCGGCCGGGGTTGCGCATGACTTCCGGGGCATCGTGAGTATCGCGCTCGGCTTCAGCGAATTGATTCGTCGCGTTCCCAACCTCCCACCGCAGGCAGATCACTACGCTCAACGTGTCATCGAAGCGCTCCAGCGCGGTCAGAATCTCACGCAGGACATCATGAACTTCGGCAAGGACGACCCGGTATCACCGCGCGTCCTCGACATCGGCACTTCGCTGACGAAGAGCTCGCCAATGTTTCGCGTGCTGCTCGGCGGAAGCATCCGGCTGCGAATACGCAGCTCGGGTCCTGTGAGCCGCGTGTTCATGGATGCATCGCAGTTCGAACGCATGATGCTCAACCTGGTCATCAACGCGAGAGACGCCATGCCTTCAGGCGGCGAGCTGGATATCGATTTCCAGGACGCGGTCGTCGGCGACGAAGATGACGAGCGTGCGACGTATGTGGCGATCTACGTGCGCGACACGGGCGCCGGCATGGATCAGACGACCCAAGACAATGCCTTCAAACCGTTCTTCACCACCAAGGGCGATCGTGGCACCGGCCTCGGGTTGGTGATCGTCGATCAAATCGTGGCGCGCGCCGGCGGTCGCCTGAAGATCGAGAGTGAAGTCGGACAGGGCACGACGGTGCAGATCTATCTGCCCCGGATTGCAGGGGCAGCACGGTAACCTCTCATTCCTTCGCGGCCTCAGGAAGCGTTGGCTTCACTTCGCCTGCCGCGCTGTCCGTCTCGGCCACTTCATAGTCTGGAAACGCTTCGCGGAAGCGCTGCCATTCGCGATCGGCTTGCTCTTGTTTGTCATCCATCCGCAGCTGGCGGATCTCTTTCAGCCACGCTTCCGGGTCCGGCCTGGCCTGCTCGATCGTCGCCGTATGCTCGGCAGTGGCGCTGATGGGGCGCGAGTAACTCAACACGGCTTTGGACTCGGGTTTCTCGACCGTACCGCGTGGACCCGCGAGCTGACCCTGGGCGCCGCGCATGGCTCGTTGAGGCGCGGCCGACTCTTGTTCTCGCGCCGCTGCTTCCAGTGCCCGCTTCTGTCGCTCCGCCCTGGCAAGCTGTTCCTGAGGAACAGCACCGGCAAGCTCGTCGCGGGATGGCTGACGCGATCTTCTGAGTTCCGACGCGGGAGCAGGAGCCGTGGCGGGCGCCGCCGCCGCCGGGCGATCCTGCGCAAATGCCTCCGGCGCGCGGGACGAAGTATCGGCAATCGAGGCTGGTGGAGGAGGCGCAGCAACTTGCGGCTCGGACGACAGATCGGCCGACTCTTCCATGACTTGCGTTTCGGCCGGAGCTTGCACCTGCGCAGGCCGCTGCATCGCCGGGGCGGACACGATGGTTTCATCCCGCAAGCCCGACTCGATCACGATGGAAACAACGAGCACCGCCGAAGCGGCCACTGCCAGCGGCGCTGTCCAACGCATCCACGCCGGACGAGCTGGCCGCTTCACGGCCTCTTCCGCCTGACGCAGCACCAAACGATCGAGCGAAGGCGGCACCTGCTCACCCGGCAGCTGACGATACTGACGTGACACGCTGGAATCCCCCTTCAGGTATTCGTCCAGCTGCTGCTCGTCAATCTTGTCGGTGGGTTCGGTCATGACACGCTCGACTGCAGAGTCGGAGATTGATGCTGACGCAGAGAGCCGCGCAGCTTGCCCAAGGCATAACGCAAGCGGCTCTTGGCCGTTTCCATGGCAACCCCGGTGATGCGACCGATATCCTCCAACCCCAGCCCCGTTTCTTCGTACAGCAAGAATACATCCCGCTGTTCCGCCGGCAATTCATCCAAGGCGCGTTTGAAATCCGCTCGCAGTTGCGCCTCGGACAACGCGGCATCGGGATTTTCATGACTCGGCCCCGACAATTCATCCGCGAGCGCATCGACATCCTGTGCGCCTTTCTCCTGCGGCCGAGCGGCGCGGCGGAAGTAATCGATCGCACAGTTGTGCGCGATATGAAACAGGAACGTAGTGAACTTGGCGCGGGCCTCGTAACGCTCGCGGCTGGCGATCACTTTACTCCACACCTCCTGAAACAAATCGTTGGCCACCTCCTGGCTGCGGCACAGGCGCTGCAGATAACGATACAGCGCCCCCTTGTGCCGCTCGTACAGCAACTCGAAGGCGCGCACATCGCCTTTCCGATAGCGAAGCATGAGCGTCGCATCGTCCGGCGCCGAGCCAATGGCCGACACCGTCGCACCGGTGACATCGCCCGCCGCAGCCGCGATCGGCTGCGGACCGGAAGTGGAAGAAAGATCCATGCGGCGAAGAATATCAGCAATGCTTCACTCTGAGATCCGACTGACCTTGCTGGCCTCGCTCGAGGGCGTCAGGCTCCTGGCCAGAGTCACCAGCGATACGAACTCTTTACGATAACCGTCTCGATCCTCGCCGAGCGCCCCGCTTGCAAGATTGGTGACATCGCCGTAGCTGAACTCGCCCATGTACTTTCCACCTCGCAGCAGTTGACCGAAGGCGGCGACGCTGGCGGCGAAACGAAAGTCGGCGGAAACCTTCTCTGCGACCGAATCCTTGCGGATGGGATATTCCAGCAACTGGCTGGAGTCGGAGCCTGGCTTCTTGTAACGCACCCGGACGTTCGCGAGTTCGCCCTGAGCTGCGGTCGCTGCAGCCTTGGCGCCGTAGCGCAAAGAATCGACACGGCCCTTCGCGCCCACCGGCACGACTTCGTACAACGCCGTAACGCGATGGCCTGCGCCGATCTCGCCCGCATCGACCTTGTCGTTGTTGAAGTCCTCGCGCGCCAGCATGCGATTCTCGTAGCCGATCAGACGATACTCGAGCACCTCGGCCGGATTGAACTCCACCTGGATCTTCACGTCCTTGGCGATGGTGTACAGCGTCGAGCTGAGCTGCGAGACCAGCACCTTGCGCGCTTCGGACAACGTATCGATATAAGCGTAGTTGCCGTTGCCGGCATCGGCGAGCCGCTCCATGAGCCGCTCGTTGTAATTGCCCGAGCCAAACCCCAGTGTCGTGAGCTCGACGCCGGTGGCGCGCTCGCGTTCGACGATATCCACCAGCGCTTCGAAATTCACCGTGCCGACGTTGAAGTCGCCGTCGGTCGCGAGCACCACGCGGTTGATCCCGCCTTTGACGAACGTGTCGTGCGCCAGTTTGTAAGCGAGCTGGATACCGGAGGCGCCATTGGTCGAACCGCCGGCCGACAGTCGCGCGAGCGCCTCCTGGATCTCGTGCCTGGCGTCGCCCGGTGTCGGCTCGAGCACGACGCCCGAACTGCCGGCGTACACGACCATGGAAACGCGATCGCGGCCGGTCAGCTGATCCGTCAGCATGCGGAACGCGTTCTTCAGCAGCGGCAATTTATCCGGCGAGTCCATCGAGCCCGACACGTCGATCAGAAACACCAGGTTCGCGGCCGGTCGTTCCTGCGCTTCGATTTCGAATCCCTTGATGCCAATGCGCATCAGCAGCGCTTCGGCATTCCACGGAGCTGCCGCCAGCTCGGTCGACACACGGAACGGAGTGTCGCGAGTGTTCGGAGTGGCGTACTCGTAGTCGAAGTAGTTGATCAGCTCCTCGACGCGCACCGCATCCTGCGGCGGCAAGCTGCCGTTGTTGAGAAAGCGACGCACGTTGGCGTATGCACCGGTATCCACGTCGATCGAGAACGTCGACACTGGCTGCTCGGCGGCGACTTGGACGCCGTTGTCCTGTTGATGCTGATAACGCTCGGTATCGGCCGCACTTGCCTGAGCGACCATCGGCGGCGGGGGCGCGAACCGCGACGACACCATCTTCATCTCCGATCTGGCCCTGGCGAGCCGCCCGGCGGCAGCTGCTTGCCGCTCCATCTCTGCGGCTGCGGGACGAGCGACGCCCTGTTGCTGCGGCCCGCTTGGGGGCGCTACGTCAGCAGGCATTGCAGACGCGACTTGCTCTTCGATCGAGCGCGTCTCTACAGGCGCGGATGCGTCGCCTACGTGCTCAGCAACGGCAGCTTTGTCCTCGCGCTTGGCGGCGCAGGCAGCAAGAACAGCGGCAGCAATCAACAAAGATCCCCGGCTGACGACCCGATTCATGACAGGCTCCCCACTCCGACGCGGCTTGCGTCACTGCCGTTATGAACGGCGGGTGGGGCGGAATCGGGTTATCGCAGGCAGAAAAAATCTAGCCGGGCCCCCAGAGCAGTTCGTCCAGCATCTTCTCGCGCGGTGGCCAGCCATATCGGTCCAGATTCACGCGGCCGCCCACGAAGTCCACGCCTTCGTTTTCCAGCAGCTTGCGCTGGCGCGCGTAGCTGTCGCTACCGACCGGAAAGGAGATGCGGCCGCCGGCGTTGATCACTCGAAACCATGGCACCCCTCGAGAGGTCGGCGTCTGTCGCAAGACCGTGCCGACCAATCTCGCCCGGCGGGGCAGACCGGCCACATCGGCTACGCCGCCATACGTGCAAACCTTTCCTCGGGGAATGCGTTTGATCGCCGCAATGATCAGGTCGGCGTCACTGGACGGCACGACCTTCTTGGAAGCCTTTCGCGTTGCCTTCTTACGAGCCTTTGGTTTGTTACGCGAGGCCACGACTCACCTCAGATCGGCACCCGATCGTGCACGGTTTCCTGGGAGCGATCGGCACGATCGGGATTGCGACGGCGCTCCCCCCCGGTGAGGGCGATCCCGAGAGACGCGACGAAAGGCATGACCCGCTCCAGGAAATCACCCGGCGCATCCGGCAACAGATGAAATATCAACGACAGCACAAACCCGGACCAGATCGCCGCGAGCATTGCACCGGGACGCACGCGTTTGCCACTGAGGCGAACCAGCAGCAGCGGACCGAAGGACGAGCCGATGGCCGCATAACCAAACATCGCGTGGTCGAACACCGTCGAGGGCGCCCATAGCGTCGATAGCACGATCAGCACTGCCGAGAGCACCATCGCAGCTCGGCTCCAACCCAGCGAGAGCGGCGCATTCACGCGGCGCAGATCGATACCCAGAGTCGTTCCGAGCGCCAGCAACTGGCTGCCGACGTTTGCAAAGATCGCCGCGATCAGGCTCGCAACGATGAATGCGGCGAGCAGCGGCGGCAACAACCGGTCCGCAATCGTGAACAGCGCCAGCTCGGGTCGGGTCAGATCGGCGTACAGAATGCTCGCGGCCCAGCCACAACACAGCACCAGACCGACCAGCAACGTAGTGAGCGCGATCGACAGGATACTGGCCTGGAACAATGTCTTCTCATCGCGCACCGCCATGAATCGAGTCGCGATCTGCGGCTGACCCGTCATGCCCAGGCCGATGCAGATCACTCCCACGACAAAGGCTATCGAGACGACGCCCTTGCGCCCGCCGAACCAATCCGAGGCCAGCGGGCCGAGCGCGGTGAAGGCGATTTCGAGCTGATCCCAACCTTCGATCGCAAAGCTCGCGCCCACGAGCAACAAGGTGGAGAACAGGCCGATGGCAATGACCTGCACGGCATCGCCCACAGCCGCCGCTCGCAATCCGCCGGCAAACGCGCCCACGGTGATAAGAAACATCGAGGTGAGCGTCATGCTGATCAAGTTGAAACCGAACTCGTCGACCAGCAGCCCGCCCGCGAAGCGCAGCATCGCACTGGTCTGCAACAGCACGCAGAAAAGAAAGATGACGATGGCCGAGCGCGCCACCCACGGTTGCAAACGATCGCCGGCGTCGACGCTCAACACTTGAAACAAAGTGGCAGCACCCTGGCCCACGGAGATACTGCGCAGGCGAGGTCCGATGAAGAACAGGTTGAGTGCGGAGCCGAGAACGAACGCGCCGCAGATCCAGAGGGCGGACCAGCCCCAGGCGAAGGCGGCGCCCGCCAGCGTCATCAATAGCCAGCCATTGGCGGCGTTCGCCGTGCAGCTGAGCGCCGTCAGCCACAGACCGAGACGCCGATTCGCGAGTGCGAAGTCAGCCGCATTGTGCGTACGCCGGGCCGCCCACGCCGCCACCGTCAGCAACAGCGCCGCGAAGGCCATCAGCGTCATCAACACCGTGGCGGAGCGGTTCATGGTCGAATAAAGGTCCTCGATCAGGCGGGCGGCGATGCTACACGAGGCAGTGTTCGCGCGCGAAAACTGTCGCCAGAATCAGGCAATCGCTCGCAGCAGGGCGTGGAGCCGCTGCCAGTCGAACGCCGGACCGGGATCGGTCTTGCGACCGGGGGCGATCTCGCTGTGGCCGGCAATGCGCGTCAAGGACAATGACGGATAAGCCTCACACAGGGCGAGGATGAGCGCGCTCAACACGCGATATTGCGCAGGTTCGTAGGGAACCTCGTCGGCGCCTTCCAACTCGATGCCGACCGAGAAATCGTTGCAGCGTTCGCGGCCCTGGTAACTCGACACGCCGGCGTGCCATGCGCGCTCGTGAAACGGCACGTACTGCACCGGCTCGCCATCGCGACGGATCAGCAAGTGCGAGGACACCCTCAGATCCTTGATCTGCTCGAAGTACGGATGTTCGGCCGGCGGCAGCGTGTTGGTAAACAGCCGGTCGATCCACGGCCCGCCGAATTCACCCGGAGGCAAGCTGATCCCGTGCACGACAATGAGTTCTGGCAAGATGCCGGCCGGCCGCGCATCGAAGTTCGGCGACGGAACCCGCCGGGCCGCACGCAGCCAGCCGCTATTCGCGTCGATACCTGCCGCTACTGCGCGCAGATGCTGAGACAGGGCGTCCGGCGACGATGTGGAATGCATGATCTGTGGGGTCACTGCGCTACGGCACAATGTTTGCTTGGCTTTGAATCGAACCTGTCGACGTGGGCGCCCGGCGCCCCCAACTCGCAACGAGGCGAGCATGAGAATGAACCGAATCTACTGCGACGGCCCCCTGGCCGGTCGCACCGAAATCGACCTGCCCCCGGCAGGCGGTTACCACGTTGCACGCGTCCTGCGCATGCGCGAGGGTGCACCGCTTAGTGTATTCGATGGCAGCGGCCAGGAATTTCGCGCCGAAATCGTGCGCGTCGAGGGCGACAAAGTCACCGTCAGCCTCGGCGACCCCACGCCCGGCACGGCCGAATCGCCCTTGAAGATCACCCTCGTCCAGGGCGTCTCCCGCAGCGAGCGCATGGATTGGACGCTGCAGAAGGCGACCGAACTGGGCGTCGCCGCGATCTCTCCCGTACTGACCGCCCGCAGCGTCGTGCGCCTCGATGAGAAGCAGGCCGTCAAGAAGCGTGATCATTGGAAGGGCATCGTGATCGGCGCCTGCGAACAATGCGGCCGCGCGAAGATCCCGGCGGTGTCCGCACCGATGACGCTGCGTGAATACTTCGCGAACGTGAAAAAGGAAGGCATGCGCCTGGTGCTGAGCCCGTCCGCACCTGCCTCGCTGGTGGGCCTCGCGAGCATGCCCAGCAAAGCGGAACTGCTGATCGGCCCCGAAGGCGGCCTGGACGACGACGAACTGCACGCGGCCCAGAAAGCCGGCTTCATGCCGGTGCGCCTCGGCCCCAGAGTGCTCCGAACCGAAACAGCCGCGGTAGTTGCGCTCAGTGTGCTTCAAGGATTGTGGGGCGACCTGCAGTAGACGGGAGCACGGTGCCGGAAGGACCTGGGACAGGCGACGCTGACCACCGCGCCCTCTTGGCGAACCTCAGGCCGCCCGACTCTCCTCACTGATCATCTGCTCCAGATGCTCGAAGTCAGGAATCAGCGGCGACTCGTTGAGCATGCGCACCTGACACAGAATCGGACCGCGCTCAGGGAACGTCCGACTCGGGTCCGACTTCACCACGTCGTTATTCACCCGCACCAGCTGCGGGAAGCCCTGCGTGATGACGCCGAAATAGCCGCCCGTCACCTGGCTGCTCAAAGCCACGAAGATGACGATACGCGTGCGCGTGCCCGGCGTCGGCACCGCCTGACCGCAGGCCGCTTCGAAAGAAATGACCGGCACTGGCCGACCGCTCCAGGAAATCGTCCCCAGGTACCACGGCGGCACGCCCTGCACTTTCTCCGGCGCCTGCCACGTCACGACCTCGGCCACGCAGGCGCGCGGCACGATCAAACGTTCCTGCGCCAGCGGGATCAGCAAGCTGTACAGCTCGTGCGAGGGTATGTCAGTAGCGCTCACGACGCCTTCCTTCTACGGGCCTGCACCAGCGGCTCGATCGCATCGAGCAGCTGATTTTCCTGATACGGCTTGCCGAGATAATCGTTCACGCCGATCTCGATCGCGCGGGCGCGATGTTTCTCGCCGACGCGCGATGTGATCATCACGATCGGAATATCCGTCAGCCGAGCGTCGGCGCGCACCTGCGTCGCCAGCTCGTAACCGTCCATGCGGGGCATTTCGATATCGAGCAGGATCACATCGGGGATGTGTTCCTGCAGGATCGACAGCGCATCGACACCGTCCTTCGCCGTCATCACTCGCATGCCATTGCGCTCGAGCAGACGCTGCGTCACGCGGCGCACGGTGATCGAGTCGTCGACGACCAGAGCGAACGTGCGGTTGTCCTGCTTCGGCCCCTGCTGCTCCAACGGCACCTTGCCGCTGCGCCAATCGGAGCGCACCAGCGTGCCCATGTCCAAGATGATGACGATCCGTCCGTCGCCCAGAATCGTGGCGCCGGCGATGCCGCGAATCGTCGCGATCTGCGGGCCCACCGCCTTCACGACCATCTCTCGGCTGCCTACCAGCTCGTCAGTGACAATCGCCGTCGAGTGTTCGCCGGCGCGAATCAGGATCAACGGCACGGACACATCGAGCTCGGGCAGCGCCGACGGGCCACCGCCGACGAACGCGCCGAGATGCTGCAACCGATAGACCTGCCCGCCGTAGTTGAACGTCGGCGTGTCCTCGGCCAGATGTTTCTCGACTTCCGACTTCGGAATGCGTGCAACGCCTTCGACGGACGGCAACGGCAGCGCGTACAGCTCATCGCCGGTGCGCACGATCAACGCCTGCGTGATGGCCAGCGTGAACGGCAGGCGGATCGTGAACTTCACGCCCTTGCCCAGCTCGGACGCAGTGAACAATGCGCCACCGAGCTTCTTGATCTCGTTGACCACCACGTCCATGCCGACGCCGCGGCCGGCGTGCTGTGTGATGGTGCTCGCGGTGCTGAAGCCCGGCTCGAGAATGAGCTGCATGGCCTCTTCGTCGGTCAGTACGCGACCTGCCTGTAACAGACCACGCTGCTTGGCGCGCTCGCGCACGGCATTCACGTCGATGCCGCGACCATCGTCTTCGAGCACGATGACCATCTCCGAGCCTTCTCGGTGCAGGCCGACCTTGATCGTGCCTTGTGCCGGCTTGCCGCGCGCAACGCGCTCTTCCGGCGTTTCGATCCCGTGCACGACGGAGTTACGCAGCATGTGCTCGAACGGCGGCAGCATGCGCTCCAACACCTGACGATCGAGCTCGCCGTTGGCGCCGACCACCACCAGCTCGACACTCTTCTTGGTGTCGTTGGCGACCTGGCGAACCAGTCGGCTGAGACGTTGCACGTGGCGCTGGAACGGCACCATGCGCGTGCGCATCAAGCCGTTCTGCATTTCCGTCACGACGCGCGACTGTTGCAGCAACAGGTTCTGCGCTTCGCGAGTGAGATTCTCCAGCAAGCCTTCGATGGAGCTCACGTCGCTCACCGATTCTGCGAACGCGCGCGTCAGCTGCTGAATGGTCGAGTAACGATCCATTTCCAGCGGATCGAAATCGGCGCGATCCGGGAACTGTTCCTGATGGCGATGCAGGATCTGCGACTCGGTTTCCAGCTCGAGCTTGCGCAACTGTTCCTTCAAGCGCGTGACGGTGCGGCCCAGCTCGGCGAGGTTGAACTCGATGGAGCTGACCTGCTGTTCCATACGCGAGCGGAAGATGCTGACTTCGCCGGCGTTGTTGAGCAGATTGTCGAGCAGGTCGGCATCGACGCGTGCGAACTCGCGAGGCTCTTGCTGAGTCTGCTTTTCTCGTCCCGGCAGCGCTGGCGCCTGCGCCTCGGCCGCGACTTCTTCCTGCTGCGGCTCGCCGCTGTCTGGCGGCAACTCGGGGGCAACCGCCGACACGTCATGGGCTGCATGCACGCCCGTTGAGGCGTGCTCTGCCTGGATGGCAGCGTCCGCAGCTTCGTCGATGCGAACCGATTCGCGCGCCGCGACGGCACCCAACTCGTCGGCGCCGAATTCGACTTCGACGTCGGAGAGCGCTTCGATCTCCGGCTCGGATGTTTCTTCGCGCCACGAGCCTTCGGACAGCTCGCCCTCGGCGAGCGCTTGCTCGGCGGCAGCTTCTTCCTCGACCAGCGCTTCGATATCGGTGAGCGTCGGGACGATGTCGGTTTGAGAACCGATGTCTTTGTCGTCCGGCGAGTAGTCCTCGATCTCGATGATCTCTTCTGCCGGCGCATCGAACACCGGCTCGGGTGTGAGCGCGGCCGGAGGTACGATTTCGGGTGCGATTGGCGCTGCCGGTGTGATTGCCTCGGCAACCGTCGGTGCGGCCGGCGGTGTGGCGATGGTCGGCGCCGGTGCTGGCTCAGGCTCACCGCTGATCAGTGCGCGGATGCGTCGCATCAGTGCGCGAGCTGGTTTGCAACGCTCGCCACTGGCGACGACGTCGCGCATGCGATGCAACTCGTCGAGGCTGGCCTGCAGGGCGTCGAAAACTTTCTGTTCGGCCGGCACCTCGCCGGTTTCGACCAGGCCCATCAATGTTTCCAATTCGTGGCTCAGGTCGCCCATGGCGCGTATGCCCGCCATGCGGGCGCCGCCTTTGAGCGTGTGCACGACGCGCTTCAGCTCGAAGACGAGTGCGCTGTTGGCGCGATCGCGGATCCATGAGGAGAGCGACTGATCGGCGGTTTCGAGCAGCTCGGTGGCTTCTTCGGTGAAGATGGCCGCGACGTCCGGATCGAAATCGCTGTCGTCGTAGTCGCCTTCGTCTTCCGGCTCCGCCGTGGTCTGCGATTGAGCCGCAACCTGCAGCGGCTCGGAATCAGCCGAGTCGGAACCGACAGAAGCGAGATCGGAGATGGCATCAGGCTCGGCGCTGACTGTCGCGGACTCGGAGATGCCAGAAACATCGGCATCGGACAACGCGAACTCGGAAGCGTCTGCACTCTCGGCATCAGCCGATGCGAACTCAGAAACGTCAGCAGCCTCAGCACCAGCCGACGCGAACTCGGAAACTCCGGCACCAGGCGCCGCAGGCTCGGAAGCGCCAGCAACTTCAGCATCGGCCGGCGCAAACTCGGAAACTTCAGGAACCTCAGCACCTGCCGACGTGAACTCGGCAGCGCCGACATCAGTCGACGCGAGTTCGGAAACGCCAGCAGCATCGGCATCGGGCAACACGAACGCGGGATCGCTACCGGCCTCAGCATCAGCCGACGCCAAATCGGAACTGCCAGCAGCCTCGGCTCCGGACAACGCGAACGCGGGATCGCTACCGGCCTCAGCATCAGCCGACGCCAAATCGGAACTGCCAGCAGCCTCGGCTCCGGACAACGCGAACTCGGAAATTCCAGCCGCTTCGGCATCGGACGACGCGAGGTCGGAAATGCCGGCGACCGCAGCAGCCGCCACCGCGGAACCGGAATGCCCAGCGGGATCTACGGACGACGGAGGAGTCAGATCGGCAAGCGGCGAATGATCGGCCAACGATGTCGCTGACTCGCCCGCATGATTCGCGAACATCTCCGCAGCGGCCGGACGCAGCAGCGGGGTGCGAATCGTTTCTGCATCATCGCGGCCCACCGTCGTCTCGGGCGGCAGCATCGGGGGCTCGTATTCAGCGGCCCAGGACGCGGTTTCGACGATGAGATCGGTAGCTTCGGGGGGCAGCGGCTCGTTCAGCTGCAACAGCGCGCGATTGCTTTCCTCGAGGAGCAGTCGATCCTCGTCGACGACGATGCCGGACTCTTCTCCGGGCAACTCCGTAAGCGCTACAGCTTCCTGCGTAAGATCGTCATCGGCAGTCAGTTCGACTTCTTCGACCTGCACGCCCGCGTTGGAAACATCGCTGTTGGCCGCGGCATCGCCGCTTTCCTTCGGGAAGTTCTCGTACGACCACTGCAGCGTATCGAGCCCATTGAATCCGGCTTCGATCTCGACGACTTCGCCAGCCGCATCGCCCAGCGTGATTTCTTCCGGCGCGATTTCGACCGCATCGAGCACGATCTCTTCGCCGACAGTTTCGGCCGCAGCGCTCTTCGGATCATCGAGCACCGTTGCGTCGAGCGTGACGCCCTCGCCCGCGGCATCGAGCGTGATTTCTTCACCGACCAAGGTACTGGCGTCGAGCGCCGGGGTCTTGCCGACCAAGGCGTCGGTATCGAGTGCAGGGCGCTCGCCCGCCAGGGCAGCGGCGTCGAGCGTGATTTCTTCGACGATCAGTTCGGGCGCGGCCAGGTCGATTTCTTCGACCGAGACTTCGGGCGCGTTGAATCGCACGTCGTCGCCCACCAGCGTGGTCGCATCCAACGTACCCGACTCGAGCATGCTCGGCTCGACCGGGCTGAGCTCGAACGTTTCAGGCTCCGGCGGCGGCAGCATGGCATTGACCTGTGTCAGCGACATCTCGTCGACGTGCACGGGCTGGAGCAATGGCGCCGGCACGCTCAGCCGTTGATTGATGCTGGTTGCCGCGCTGGAGCCGATCAGGTACTCGCCCGTCGCTTCGCTATTCGTGGCATTGCTCGCAGTGGTTGCACCCCGCTCGGCAATCCGCGAAATCTCCACATCGAGCGAATGCTCCAGATCGTTCAGGCGACGCACGATCAGATCGTGGTCGAGGAAGAAACCGGTGTTCTCGTTGATGTTGTCGACGACCTGCTGAATCGCCGTCACCGCATCCGACAACGAGGCAAGCCCCGCATCGGACATGCCGATGGAATTGTCGAAGAGCTTGCGAATGTAACGATTCAGCGGCTCCGCGATCTTGGTGCCCTGGCGCGCGCCGGCGGTTTTCGCCGTGCCACTGAGCGTGTGACACGAGCGATGCAGATCTTCAGTGACGACATAAGGCGGTGTCGCGAGCCGGCAGCCTGCGATGTACCTATGAATCGTCGCGAGGTGCCCCGCGGTTTCTTTGGCGTAGATCTCGTGGAGCGCCGGGTCCATTCGGGATTCTGCCGATGCCGCCGCGGGGGTTATTGCCTCCGGGACCGACTCTGTTTTTTTTTCCGGCAGAGGTGACAACGTCGGCGCCTCCATGGCGGTGGCGAGCACCGGCGGCTCCGGACGACGAACCGGCGCGGGCGCGGCCGGCGCAGCAGCAGGCGCCGCCGACGGACGCACGCCAGCGAGCGTGTTCGACGTATTGATGATCTTCGCGATATCGGCCTGCGGCGCGCGGCCGGTTTCGAGCTGTTCGACCAGCTCGGGCACGGCGGCCACCGCGGAACGCATGAGCGACATCATGTCGGGCGTGCGATCCAGCGTCTTGTTGATGACGCGATTCAACATGTTCTCGATCGACCATGCGAAGTCGCCGATGAGCTGCGCGCCGACCATGCGACCGCTGCCCTTCAATGTATGGAAGGAACGGCGCACGTTGACCAGCGCTTCGGCGTCCTGCGGATTGGTGTCCCACAGCGGGAAGAACTGGTTGAGTTTGGCGATCTCGTCCTTGGCCTCTTCGATGAACAGCTCGACGAACTCCGGATCGACCTCGCGATCGACGGGTTTGGTGAGCGCGGGCGGCATCGGCGGTGGAGGCGGTTGCGGAGCTGCAGCGGGCTTGGTCGGACGCCGCACTTCCTGCGTGACCGGATCGAGCACTGCCGTCGGCTCGTGTTCGGTACCGAGCGCAACCGTCGGCGCATGCGGCTCGATGACCACCGTGCGGGCGTGATCCGCAGTCGCACCGCCGAACGCTTCGACACGCGGCACAGGCTGCGTCTCGGCGAGATAACGCAGGCAGGTTTCGGCGTTGTCGAGCATGTACCAGGGATCGGCGCGGCCGGCCTGGATGGTTTCCATGTAGTACTCGACGGCGACGATGGCGTCGGCGAGACGATCGACCGCCTCCTGCGGCAACGTCATGCCATCGCTGCGTACGAAGTTTTGCAGCGCCTTGTCGATGCCTTCCATGATCTCGACGACGCGCGTCTTGCCCAACATCAGCAAGCCGGCAGTGATGCCGCGCATGAGCTGAGGGATCTGATCGACGGCCGCGCCTTCACGCGGCTTGTCCAACGAGTGCGCAATCGCTTCCTTGATACGCGCCATGTTGACGATACATTCGCGCAGCACCGCCTCGGTCACCAGGCGGAATTCGATGTCGTCCGGACCGGCCGGCTTCGCCGGCGCGCTGCCGCTCTCTGCAGCCGTCGGCACGATCATGCCGACCAGTTGTTCGTCCAGACTGTCTTCGACCTTGATGAGCGTCGCCGCCATGCGCAGCAACGTGCCTTCGCTGGCTTTGGATTTCTGCGCGACGATCGCCTGCAGATCCGCCGTCTCGGCCTGCACTTTGTCACGCAGCTCGCCGAGGCCGAGCACGCCAAGCGTATCGGCGATCTTCTTCAGCAATTCCAGCTGCGGCGCGAGCTCGTCGACCTGCGTGCCGCCCTGACGCACGAAGATATCGAGCGCGTCTTTGACACGGCTCAAGTCTTCCTTGATCGCGGCGGCCACGGTCTTCATCAACTTGACCGAAGGCGCCGACAGACTTTCACGCGCCTGCTCGACGCCCTCGTCGACCGGCAGCAGTTCGGAGAGACGGAACGAGGCGCGAACGGCCGCGACGCGCGGGCCATTGGTGCGCGCACGAGCGACGTAATAAAGCAGATTGTTCAGCAGCTCGAGTGGCGGAGAATCGGCGTAACGCGCTTCGCCCGATTCATACAAACGTTTCATCTCGCGGTCGGCCTGGCCGAGCAGACGTTTGACCGAAGCGCTGCCTTCGAGTCCGCCTTCACGCAACGCTTCGAGAATCGCGCCAACCACCCACCACAGCTGAAACACAGCCTGGGTGGTCGCGACGTGCTCCAGCTTCTCGGAGGTGCGCGCGAGGATTTCGAGGTTCTGATCGATGCGCTCGCCCTTGATCCAGCCGAGCAGGCCGAGCTGAAAACGAGTGCGCAGCTTGCGGGCCCACTGCGCGACCGTGAGCGCGCCTTCGGCGGAGCCGGCGACCGGATTGGCTTGCTGATCCGAGCTCAGATTCAGCAGCAGCAATGTGCCTTCGGAGAGCAATGCATGACCGCGCACGGCACGCAGGTCGTTCAACAGAGGCAGCAGCACGAGCGCCATGTCGCGCCCGCCGCTCATCACGCGTTCGAGATAAGTCGGCAACTGCACCATCGCGCGCATGAGCGCGTCGAGGCCTTCGGCGAGATGACGTTTCTCGTTGAAGTTCGAGATCAGGTAGTGCGCGACCTGGCCCATTTCTTCGGCCAGCAAGGCCGCCCCATACACTTCGGCGACGCGCAAGGCGCCGTGCACCGCGTGCAGGTGTTCGTTGCACTTACGAAGCAGCGCCAGGTTGTCCTGCTGCTCGCCGAACGCTTCCAACGAAGCGCGGGCTTCGTTCAGTTCGCTGGCGAGCTCGCGCGCAACGATGTGCAGAGTCTGCGATGAAACCTCAGCCATGGTCTCGGTTTTGACTAAACGTTGAGGCCGCTGACTTTCTTCGGCGCGTTGGTGCGGTTCGCAGCGGTGCCGCTGCCAGTCGCGGTGAGCGACGGCGGCGGCGCCACGGGCGGCGCTTTACGAGCCGGATCGGTCAACAAGGCAGAGCCACCGGACACAGCGTCCGGCAGACGGAAGCCCGCAACAGATTTACGCAACTGCGAGGACAGCTCGGCAAGCTTGCCGACCGAGCTGGACGTAGCGGCGGAGTTCTCCGCTGTCTGCGAGCTGATCTCTCTGAGCACGCCCATGTTGCGTGCGATGTTCTGCGCCGCCGAGGACTGCTGGCGGGCGCTGGCGGAAATGTTCTGCACCAGGCTGGCGATCTGATTCGACACCTGCTCGATCTCTTCGAGGGCCGCACCGGCGTTCTCCGCCAGCAAGGCTCCGCCCACCACGTCCGTGGTACTGCGCTCCATCGACACCACCGCTTCGTTGGTGTCGGCCTGAATCGTGCGCACCAGCACTTCGATCTGCTTGGTGGCGTTGGCGGCGCGCTCGGCGAGGCGCTGCACTTCATCGGCGACGACCGCGAAACCGCGGCCCGCTTCACCGGCCATGGACGCCTGAATGGAGGCGTTCAAGGCCAGGATGTTGGTCTGCTCGGCGATGTCGTTGATCAGCTCGACGATGTTGCCGATCTCCTGCGAGCTCTCACCGAGACGCTTGATGCGCTTCGATGTTTCCTGAATGGTCTCGCGGATGGTGTTCATGCCGTCGATGGTACGGCGCACGGCGTCGCCGCCCTTGTGAGCGACATCCACCGAGTGACGCGCAACGTCTGCGGAGCGTTCGGCGTTGCCGGACACTTCCTCGGTCGACGACGCCATCGCGGCCACCGACTCCGAAGCCAGTGCGACTTGTTTGGACTGCGCCACCGACGCCTTCGCCAGCTGGCTGACCGAGCCCTGGGTCTGTTTGGCTGCGGCGTCCAGAGACACCGCCGACTCGTTGATGGTTGCCACCAGTTCGCGCAGCGCTTCGATGGCGTAGTTGATGGAGTCCGCGATCGCGCCGGTGATGTCTTCGGTCACCGTCGCCTGCACCGTCAGATCGCCGTCGGCGAGGCTCGACAGCTCATCGAGCAGACGCAAAATGGCTTCCTGGTTGCGTTCGTTCTTGCTCGCCTGCACTTCCAGCTGTTTGCGGATGTTGCCGCCCATCGAATACAGCGAGGTGAGCACGATCAGCGAGATCAGGCCGAGCGCGAGCAACCCGATCGGCAAGGCCTTGCTGTTGACGACGCCGGCAGCGGCGCCGCCGGGCACGCCGACGCGAGTGGCAAACGCGCCGTAGATCTTGTCGCCGCTGACCGCGAGTGCAGCAGCCGCTTCGCGAGCGGACCGAACGCGATCGGCGGAGCTGATGGCCGTGCGGACCTTGTCGCTCAGCTGACCATACAAAGAGCTGGTGCTGCGAAAGCGGCCTTCGGCTTCCGGACCGGAGACCTTCGGCAGGCCCAGACCGGAGTCTTCGCCGCCCAGGCCGCCGACGACCTGGCCCATATAATCGTTGCCGTCCGCGAGGCGGCGCGCGATCACGGTCGCATCGCCGATGCCGCCGGCGAGCGCTTCGACATCCTGTTGCAGACGCAGACCGGTCAGCTCGAAACGCTCCAGATGACGCGTCATGCCTTCGATGCCGGGCGAGCCAAGTGCGCTTGCGACGTTGCCGAGGCTCTGTAACAACTGCGGCACCAGGGCGCGCACTTCGATGGCGGACTTCTGCACGCCTTCGATGGCTTCCTGTGCGTTCAGGATCGCCTGGCTCTGCTTCAGCAGATCGGTCGTGCCGGCGAAGCTCTGCACGTCGGGACCGAGCGAATTAGCCAGTGTCGAATAACGGGTGCGCGACTCGGACAAGGCGTTGAACGCGCCCTGCGTACCGCTCAACGCGGCGTTGGCTTGCAACGGCAGCTTCTGCGACAGCGCCAGCAGCTCGTTCATCTCGCGCATGCTCTTGTCGTCGCCGCCGGTATCCCGGCCTGCGAACGCTAACAAGCCCAGCGCCACGACCACGCACACCAGCGCGACCACCATGAGGGCCGGCAGGAAGCGCACTCCAACCATTTTTTTCTCAGCCATGACCCTGCCCTTCCCTGGCAATGTTGCGGCTAAAAGACGCGACGCCGTACCAACCCGCTGGCGCGGGCGGAGGCGCATGCCGTGTGCTGATTCCGTAGTTGTTTTGCACGACCGTCTTCCAACTCGTCCCGTCTGTCTATTTGGCCAAACTGCTCTTGGTATCGGCTCGATCGACCGCGGCTACGAGGCGGCCGCTTGCAGAAACTCGGCGCTCTCCAGCAGCGAGCGCAGACTGAACACCGGCCAGCTCTCCGTGCCTCGTCGGAACGCGCCAGCCAGATAACGATCGCAACGGACGATGGTCGGCGGCGGCGTCGCGGAGAACTCGCCATCGGCGAAACGGCGAAATCCCAGCACTTCATCCACCAGCAGGCCCGCCGGCACTTCGCG
>Ga0182742_1000200_pt1 | contig 113927 bp, 107 predicted proteins | sample eDN5th37CBELigMG_FD_128880 | JGI IMG/M metagenome (GOLD analysis project Ga0182742, IMG submission 128880) | Enriched Miracle-Growth compost microbial communities from Emeryville, California, USA - eDNA 5th pass 37_C BE-Lig MG (version 2)... ... | reverse complement strand
GATGGCCGCGACAAGCGCGGCCATGACGGAGAGGGACTGCCATGGCGAACAGGCGACCTCACCATCATCCTCCCCCTCACCCTGAGGAGCAGCGCAGCTGCGTCTCGAAGGAGGGTCCAGAAAACACCGGAGACGCCCTCTCCTTCGAGACGGTCACTGCGTGACCTCCTCAGAATGAGGGCTGCGGGGCCGGGAGCAGGATAAGGGCTGCGGGGCTGCGAGAGGGGGCGCGGCGCGCGATGCCATGACGAGAAACGCCCCTGGCGTCGCCGGGGCGGCCTCAACGCACGGCTGTTTCCGCGCTCGCCCGCTGGCTGGGGGCGCCGCCGCTGATGAGATGGGCGACGGAGGAGCGCTCCGGGTCGCCCTCGAAGCGCGTGCGGACCCAGACGGCCAGGAACTTCAGGTATTCCGAGGCCAGGATCTTGGCCGTCGAGGGATTGCGCCACCAATCGTGCGGATCGATGGTGGCGGCGACCGGATAGGGAATCTTCTGCAGGTTCGGCAGGGCGTGGTCGAGCTCCACGAGGGTCCGGGGCATGTGGTAGTTCGAGGTCACGATGATGATGGTGTCGAAGCCGTTCCGCTCCGTCCAGCGGCGGGTCTCGATGGCGTTGCCGATGGTGTTCCGGGCCCGGTAATCCAGGTCCACGCAGCAATCGAAGAGCTGCCGCTGGCCGGGATTGAGGCGGGAGATCTGGTCCCGGCTGGTCTTTTCGTTGACGCCGGAGATCAGGAGGCGCTTGGCATAGCCCTTCGCCAGCAGGTCGATGGCGTCGCCGATGCGCTGGGCGCCCCCGGTCAGGGCCACGATGCCGTCGGCGCGCGTCTCGGGGCGCTGCTCGAAACGGTCGATGCTGTAGACGAAGGCCAGAAAGCCCAGAAAGCCGGCCAGGCAAAGGGTCCCGAAGCCCCACAGGGCGGCGGCCAGCAGGCGCCGGGTCGGGGTGTTCCCGGCCGGGATTGCCGGGTCGCCATGCATCGTCCAGCGCCAGCCCAGGGCCTCGGCTGGTTCAATGGTGTTCGGCGTCGCCCAAGTTTGCGTTCGCGATGTCATCCGGGGCGATGATAGGTGTGATTGCGGCAATGGAGAGGCAGCCCCTCGTTATCCACGGGTAACCCAGAATCAACCATTTCCGTTAAGAAAACGTCTCACCGTCAGCCGCGACACGATGCCCGTGATCAGCGCCACCAGGAGCGCGATCAGGACGATGACCACATAGCCGGTCCAGCTGATGCTGAAGGCGCCGAACAGGGCCTCGATCTGGTCGCCCGCCGGGCTGGCGCGCCAGGATTGGGCGGCCAGGCCCATGACCAGGGTGAGGGCGAGCGCCGCGCCCGCCCCGATGGCGCTGCCGCGAAGGCCGAGCCTGAAGAAGCGGCGCTGGAACTCCCGGGCGATGAAATCGTCGTTCGCGCCCACGAAATGGAGCACCTCCACCACCTCCTTGTTGCCGGCCATCGCGCCGCGCGTGGCGAAGATGACGGCGAGCCCCGCCGCGACCAGCACGAGGGCGACCAGGAAGATGCCGATGCCGATGATCGTGTTGGCCATGGTCGAAAGGCGGGAGACCCAGAGCGCGTGATCGTCGAGGGTCGCGCCGGGCACGTCCTTCTTGAGCTTCTGCCGCAGGGGGCCGAAATCCGGCCGCACATCCTCCTTGAGCTTGATGACGATGAGCCGCGGCACCGGCAGGTCCTTGAAGTCGAGGCCGCTTCCGAGCCACGGTTCGAGCAGACGCTCCGATTCCTCCTTCGTGAAGGCCTGCGCCTGCTCGACCCCCGGCGCCTGGCGCGCCAGCGCCACCGCGCGCGCCACGTCGTCCTCGACGGAGCGCTGGGGATTCGGGCGGATCTGGATCGTCACCTCGCGGGCGATCTCCGAACGCCATTGCGCGGAGCTGGTGGAGACCAGTTCCGCGCCGCCGGCGCAGAGGGCGGCCAGGAAGGCGAGGATCGCGATGACCGCCGCGAGCGCCTGCCCTCCGGCCGAATCCACCGGCACGAGGGGCGCGTTGCGGCTCAGGGAGGCGGGCAGGGGGCGCTTTTCCGCGCTCTTCGCCTTCTGGGCGGCCGCTTTCCTCAGGTGGGGCTGGGGGGCGTTCATCCGGCTCACTCGTCGATGTGCAGCCGGCCGTCGCCGAGCACGAGGCGGCGCACGTTGAGCTGGTCCATGAGGCTGAAATCGTGGGTGGCGATGACCACCGACGTGCCGAGCCGGTTGAGCTCGATGAACAGGCGCAGTAGGCGCCGGGCGAGGGAAGGGTCCACGTTGCCGGTCGGCTCGTCCGCGAGCAGGAGGTCGGGCCGCACGATGAGCGCCCGGGCGATGGCCGCGCGCTGCTTCTCGCCGCCGGACAGGACGGGGGGCAGCATGTGCATGCGGTCGCCCAGGCCCACCCAGCGCAGCAGCTCCACGACCTCGGCGCGGTAGCTCGATTCCTCCTTGCCCTGGACCCGCAGGGGGAGGGCGACGTTCTCGTAGGTGGTCAGGTGGTCGAGCAGGCGGAAATCCTGGAAGACCACGCCCATGCGCCGGCGCAGGCCGGTCAGCTCGTCCTTCGAGATCCGGGAAACGTCCTCGCCGAAGAGGGAGATCAGCCCGCGGGTGGGCTTGACCGAGAGCAGGATGAGGCGCAGCAGCGTGGTCTTGCCCGCGCCGGAGGGGCCGGTGAGGAACTGGAAGGAATTCGGCTCGATGGAGAAGGTCAGGTCGCGCAGGACCTCGGGCCCCATGCCGTAACGCACGCCCACATTCTCGAAATGCACGGACGGAGCAGCCGTGTCCTCATCGAATTCCTCGTCGAAATAGGTTCTCACGCGCGCCTGAACCCTCCTTGGGACATCAGCGAAGCGACGGGCGGCGGACATCCGTCGCGGGCGATTCGTTTCCGTTATCGCCCCGTTATGGTTAGCAAGCCATAAACTCGCGGGATGGCGACGCAAAGCGAGCCGGTCGTGGAACATTGCCGCAGGACGGGCTCCGGGAGCCGTCAAACGCCCTGATTCGCCTGGAAATCCGCGAAGTCAGTTTGACTTCCGCGCTCCGCCATGGTCGTGAAGGAGGAGCCTTGGGGCCTTCTTGCCATTTTCTGGACCGACCGACGATGACCGCTGCCCACCGTATCCGGGTTCTCTTCGACGAGGACACCATCGCCAAGCGCAACGAGGCGCTTGCAAAGGATATCGCGAATTCCAAGCCCGAGAACCTGCTCGTGGTCGCCATTCTCAAGGGCAGCTTCATGTTCGCGGCGGACCTGATCCGGGCCCTGCACCGGACGGGCCTCGAGCCGCAGGTGGAGTTCGTGCACCTGTCCAGCTATCTCGACGGCACGGTCTCCACCGGCCAGGTCACGATCCTGCGGGACGTGGAAAGCGACGTGCGCGGCCGCGACGTGCTGCTCGTGGACGACATCCTCGAATCCGGCCGCACGATCACCTTCGCCAAGGACCTGCTGATGGCCCGCGGCGCGAAGAGCGTGAAGACCGCCGTTCTGCTGGAGAAGCCGGGCAAGCGCGCCGTGAACATCCACCCGGATTATGTCGGCTTCACCTGCCCGGACGTGTTCGTCATCGGCTACGGCATGGATGTGGCCCATTCCTACCGCCAGCTCCCGTTCGTGGGCGTCCTCGACCGCCACGACACGAATCCCGACCTGTTCGACAAGCCGGAATGATCAGCCGTTGAGCTGCCAGACGGCCCCGTTGAGGACGGTCGCGAAGACGACCCAGGCGAGATAGGGCGCGAGCAGCAGGGCCGCGTCGCGATCCAGGGGCCAGAAGGCGCGCATCGTCGCCAGGATCGCGACGATCAGGGCCAGGATGACCACAAGGCCCGCGGCCGGGCTGCGCGCGCCGAAGAAGGCGAAGGACCACAGGCAGTTCAGGGCGAGCTGCACGAAATACGCCATGGTGGCGCCGGAGCGTCCGGGGCGGTCCTTGGGCAGGGACAGGATCCGCCAGAGCGAGAGGGCCATCAGCCCGTAGAGCAGCGTCCATGCCGCCGGGAAGGCCCAGTTCGGCGGGGTGAAGCTCGGCTTCTCCAGGCCCGCGTACCAGCCCGGGATATTCGGATAGGTCGCGAGGCTGCCCGCGACGCCGACAGCCACCACCGGCAGCACCGCCCACATGAACCGTTGGAGCGGCGGCGTTGCATGGCTGCCCGGCATTGTCTGATATGTCTGCACCCTCGAAATTCCTTTATGCCGCGCACATCGTTTTTCAGGTGACGAAACCAGTCCCGTCTTTGGAGGTTCCCATGTCGTCGTCGCGCTCCCCCTGGTCAAAGCGCAGCCTCACCGCCCAAGCCATGGGTCATGTGGACCCGATCACGAAAGCGGTGGTGCCGCCGATCCATATCGCGACCACCTATATCCGTGACGAGGACAACGCCTATTCCTCCGGCTACGTCTATGGCCGCCCGGACAACGCCACGATCCGCGAGGCCGAGGGCGTGCTCGCCATGCTCGAAGAGGCCGAGGCCGGCGCTCTGCTGTTTTCCTCCGGCATGGCGGCGGCGACCGCCGTGTTCCAGGCGCTCAATCCCGGCGATCACATCGTCGCCTCCAAGGTCATGTACTGGGCGCTCCGCAGCTGGCTGATGACGGAAGCCGTGCGCTGGGGCCTTTCGGTCGATTTCGTGGAGACGGACGACCTCGAGGCGGTGCGCGCGGCGGTGATCCCGGGCCGCACCAAGCTGGTCTGGGCCGAGACGCCTTCCAATCCCCTGTGGACCATCACCGACATCGCCGCCGTGGCCGAGATCGCCCACGCCGCCGGGGCGCGGCTCGCGGTCGATTCGACCACCGCTTCGCCGATCCACACGCGTCCGCTGACGCTCGGCGCCGATATCGTCATGCACGCGGCCACCAAGGTGCTCAACGGTCATTCGGACGTGGTGGCGGGCGCGCTCGCGGGCGCGAAGGCCGACGAGTTCTGGGAGAAGGTCGCCTCCATCCGCAAGATGCAGGGCGCGATCCTCGGGCCCTTCGAGGCCTATCTGCTCATGCGCGGCATGCGCACGCTCCATGTGCGCGCGGCGGCGCAGGCCAGGAACGCGCTCGATCTCGCGCAGCGCTTCTCCGCACATCCGAAGGTGGCGCGGGTGCTCTATCCCGGCCTGGCGCAGCATCCCGGCCATGACATCGCCCTCCGGCAGATGGAGGGCGGCTTCGGCTACATGCTGTCCATCCAGGTGGCGGACGGGGAGGCGGCTGCGATCCGCGCGGCCGCGAAGGTGCGCCTGTGGAAAAGGGCCACGTCGCTGGGCGGCGTCGAGAGCCTCATCGAGCACCGTGCCTCCATCGAAGGTCCCGGAACCCCTTGCCCACCGGACCTGCTGCGCCTGTCCACAGGCATCGAGGACGTGGAGGACCTGTACCGCGACCTCGACGAGGCGCTCCGGGCATCCTGATCAAGGCCTCTCCGTCATCCCCGGCAAAGGCCGGGGATGACGCGGCAGACAGTCGGGACAGGCCCTCCCGGCCGGCTCTCTTGATCCTGCCATGAAAGGTGTGCTCTCCTCGGTTAGGGAACATCGTTCCATCAGAGGGAGCCGTCCATGACATCGTCCATCACCCGCCGTCGTGTCCTTCAAACCGGCGTGGCCGCCGCAGCCCTCATGGGGCTGCCGCAATTCGCCTGGGCTGCCGGTCCGGTGGTGAAGCTCCGCATCATGGAGACCACCGACCTCCACGTGAACATCTTCCCTTACGATTACTATCGCGATGCGCCCGACGACACGGTGGGGCTCGCGCGCACCGCGACGATCGTGAAGGCGGCACGAAGCGAGGCCAAGAACAGCCTGCTCTTCGACAACGGCGACATCATCCAGGGTTCGCCGCTGGGCGATTACGTATCCTACCGCAAGGGCATGAAGAAGGGCGACGTGCATCCCATCGTGGCCGCCATGAACACCCTGAACTACGATTGCGGCACGCTCGGCAATCACGAGTTCAACTACGGCCTCGAGTTCCTCCAGAATTCGCTCGGCGCCGCGAAATTCCCGGTCGTCTGCGCCAATGCGGTCAAGGCCGACGGCGAGACGCTCTACCGGCCCTGGCTCATTCTCGACCGGGAGGTGGAGGATGAAGCCGGTGCGAAGCAGAAACTGAAGGTCGGCGTGATCGGTTTCGTGCCGCCGCAGATCGTGCAATGGGACAAGGCCAATCTCGACGGCAGGCTGACCACCGTCGACATTGTCGACGCGGCGAACAAGCATGTGCCCGATCTCAGGAAGGCCGGCGCCGACATCGTCGTGGCGCTCTGCCATTCCGGCATCGCGGGCGGCGAGCGCAAGGGCGGCGAGGAGAACGCGGCTTTGCATCTCGCCAAGGTCGAGGGCATCGACGTGATCCTCACCGGCCACCAGCATTTCGTGTTCCCGGGCGGCAAGGAGTTCAACAACATCGATGGCGTCGACGTGCAGAAGGGAACGCTGCACGGCAAGCCCGCCGTCATGGCCGGGTTCTGGGGCAGCCATCTCGGGGTGATCGATCTCGACCTCGTCCGGGAGGGCGATGCCTGGAAGGTCGCGCAGTTCCGCACCGAGGCGCGGCCGATCTATGACCGCGTCGACCGCAAGGTGGTGGCGAAGGTGGGTTCGGAAGCGGGCGTCATCGCGGCGGTCCAGGCCGATCACGACGCCACGCTCAAATATGTGCGCGAGCCGGTGGGCGCCACGGCGGTGCCGATCCATTCCTATTTCTCACTGGTGTCCGACGATGCGTCGGTGAAGCTCGTGGCCGACGCCCAGGGCTGGTACGTGGCGGATCAGCTCAAGGGGTCGGCCTTCAAGGACCTGCCGATCCTCTCGGCGGCGGCTCCCTTCAAGGCCGGCGGGCGCGGCGGCCCGAACTATTTCACCGACATCAAGCCCGGCCCGCTCGCCATCAAGGACATGGCGGACATCTACATCTATCCGAACACGATCCGCGTGGTGAAGGTGACGGGCGCGCAGGTGCGTGAATGGCTCGAGCGTTCGGCGGGCATCTACAACCAGATCGACCCGGCCAAGGGCGGCGAGCAGGACCTCATCAATCAGAAATTCCCCGCCTATAACTTCGACGTCATCGCGGGGGTGCAGTACAGGATCGATCCGACGCAGCCCTCGCGCTACGACGACAACGGCAAGGTCGTGAACGCCGACGCGCATCGCATCAAGGACCTGACACACGACGGCAAGCCCGTCTCGGACGACCAGCAGTTTCTCGTGGTGACGAACAATTACCGCGCGGGCGGCGGCGGCAACTTCCCGGGCAACGACGGCACCACCATCGTGTTCGAGGCGCCCGACCTCACCCGTGACGCGATCATGCGCTACATCGTCGAGAAGAAGGAGGTCGCGCCGAAGGCCGACGGCTCCTGGTCGCTCGCGGTACCGACCGGCGTCACCATGACCTTCACCACCGGCCCGAACGCCACGGCCTACCAGCCGGCGGGCATCAAGGTCGAGAAGATGGGCGACGCGCCGGAAGGCTTCATCAAGTACCGCATCGTCGGTTGATTCCCCACATCAGGGCGATCCTGCGGCGGCCGGGTTTCCCCGGCCGTTTTCGTTTCGGGCCGATGCGTCCTTATGTCCATCGAGATTGGCACGGCAGAATTGTCCGGAATTTGAAGGATTTTCGAGTATCCGGACGCGTAGGCAGATGTTCCTGATGATTATTTGGGCATCTCGCAGGCTAAAACGTGGCTTATCGCTTTCTTAAGCGATTCCTATTCGAATGGGTTACGCATTCTCATTGATTTAAGATTATATTCTTTGTTGATCCATGCCGTTCCCATTTCGGAAAATCGCTATCGTCTTGGCTCTTATTCTGGATCTTACTTCCGTAGCCCAGGCGCTTGAGGACGGCGGCGGGGCACCGCCGAATCCTCGGGTCTGGAGCCTCGACAACGTCGCCGCGTGGCGCGTGAGGGCACCGGCCACAATCTATTCCCTGAGTCGCACCCAGACATGGGCGAACGGCCTCGTCCCGTCGCGCCTCCCGGCCTTCGCGCCGTCCGGCGTCGACAGGACGGTGGGGGCCAAGATGCAGCCTTTCCAGGACTGGAACTTCCTGATCGGCACGGAGCTGACCCGCAGCGGCGGCGAGGGCCGGTTCCTGTCGTCGAAGGCCATATGGGAATCGTTCTGGTCGCAGGACCTGGAAGAGCTCTGGGGATTCCGGGTCGGCCTTTCCACGACGGGCTCCGTCGACAATGCGCAGGCCGATTATCTCCAGTCGTTCAGCGGGACCCTGAATGTTCCGTTGAACCTGCCTCTGAATGCGTGGAGCATGGAGCTTCGGTTTTCGCCCAACATGAACGTCGACGTCTCGCAGGGAGCCCTCAGCTCGAACCTGATGTCGGAGCTCGTGGGGCGCACGGTGCTCAGCCCGCAGGATGCCGCGTTCCGATCGACCCTCAACATCTCCGTCGGCTACAGCCTCGCGCCGGATACGCGCCCGACCGCGGCGGCGCGGCTGGAGCTCACGATCGAGCCGAAGTTCTGAGGCGACGTCAGGGAAGCGTGATCACGTCGTTGACGCTGGGCTGCGGCTCCCGGCCGAGCCGCCTCTGCTTGGCGGCCAGGATGGTCCCGTTGAGCTCTCCCCCGAACAGAAAGATCGCCCCCAGCGTGTAGAGGAAGATCAGCGCGACCATCGCGGTCGCGAGGCCCCCATAGGTCGATGCATAGGCGCCCGGATAAAAGTCGAGATACCAACTGAACGCGAAGCCGCCGAGAAGCCACAGGAAAAGGGTCACTCCGACGCCGGGAAGAACCGATCGAAAGGTGCGGCGTCCGGCTGGGACGAGCTTGTGGGCCATCATCAGCCCGGCCACGATGATGAGCGTCGCGACGCCCACCCGCAGGAATCCGACCAGGGCGTCGAACGGCTGGAGGGCCGGCACCCACCACAGGATCCCGCGCCAGATGAAAGGCCCGAGCACCACCAGCAGGGCGATCGCCATGAGCACGAAGGCGCCACCGATGACGAAGGCGATGGATTCCAGCCGCGTGAGCCACCAGGCCCGCGTCTCGCGGACATTGTAGGCCCGGTTCAGGCCGACCCTCAGGCTCTCCACGCCGCTCGACGCGAAGTAGAGGGTCAGCACCACGCCCAGGGTCAGCACGTCGCTGCGCCGTCCCGTCAGGATGTTGTGAACTTCTCCGGCGATGGGCCCGGCGATCTCCTTGGGCCAAGCCTCGAGGATGAGATCGGCGACCTCGTCGGCGAGCGTCCCGGTGCCGAAGACGCTCGCCAGGGCCGTCACCAGAATCAGGAACGGGAAGAACGACGTCAGCACCGACAATGCGATGTGGCTCGCGATCGCCCAGGCATCGTGCAGCACGAAGCGGTTCATCGTGATGGCAAGCAGCTCGAGAAGGAGGCGAAGGCGTTTCAAAGGCAGGGCTCCAGGCTGCTGGAGATGGTGTGGCGAAGGGCAGGCAAGGCAAGGTTCGTGTCCCTGCCGTGGCCCGGAGGGTGCCCGATCAGTCTTAAACGGCAAAGCTGCCATTCGTTCCGGCCGGGCCGCGACGGAACGATATGGGTGCTGCCCCGACCGGACCTGGCAAGGCTGCGCCGGAGTGGACGACAATATCAATCCATCATCGATCCATCCTTCAAGAGACAGTTGTCTTTCACCCAAAAAACCTGTTCCTTGCGTTCGATCCCGATGAATTCGTCGCTGTTCGGCCAGAGTCTGGCTGCGCTCCGGCGCAGCCTCTCAAGACGTCAACCCATGCTTGCCCGCCTTGCTCCCCCGCTCTTCGTGCTCATCTGGGCCACCGGCTTCATCGTCGCGCGTGTCGTCGCGCCCCATGCGGAGCCGCTCACCTTCCTGCTGGTGCGCTATCTGCTGGCTCTCCTGGTGCTCGTCGGATTGGTCCTGGCGGCGCGCGCGCCCTGGCCCCGGAGCGGGCGGGAATGGGGCCAGGCCATGGTGGCGGGCGTTCTCCTGCACGGATTCTATCTCGGCGGCGTGTTCTGGTCGGTGAAGCATGGATTGCCGGCGGGGATCTCGGCCCTCGTGGCGGGGCTTCAGCCCCTCGTGACGGCCGCGCTGGCCAAGCCCCTGCTCGGAGAGAGAGTCTCCCCGCGCCGATGGGCGGGGGTCCTCACGGGATTGGCTGGCGCCTCCCTCGTGGTCGCGCCCAAGATCGGCGACGGCGGCGTGCCGCCTCTGGCGCTCGGCGTCTGCTTCTTCGGCATGCTGTCGATCACCCTGGGGACCTTCTGGCAGAAGCGCACCGGCAACATGCTGGATCTTCGGGTGAATGCGCTGGTGCAATATGTGGGCGCTGCACTCGTGACGCTGCCCCTGGTCCTGCTGTTCGAGGACGGGCACATCGATGTCACGCTGCCGGTCCTGGGAGCCATGGCCTGGGCCGTGCTCGGCCTTTCCGTCGGAGCGATCGGGCTCCTGCTCTATCTGATCCGCCAGGGCGCGGTCGTGGGGGTGGCGACGCTGCTCTACCTCGTGCCGCCGGTCGCCGCCCTCATGGCTTTCGCTCTGTTCGGCGAGACCCTGAGCATCGTCCAGATGGTCGGCATGGCTCTGGCGGCCGTGGGGGTGGCCGTGGCGAGCCGCAACTGAGCCCACGGAAAACCCCAGGACGGGGTCCTGGGGCGGATGGATCCCGAGGTTACTTCGTGATCTTCACGGAAACCGGGTCGCTCGCCGGGAAGGTTTCCTCCACGCCTTCGTCGAGCTTCTCGTCGAGGGACTTCTTGGAATTCTCCGGCAGCTTGTCGTCCGCGGGCTTCGTCTTGCCGGCGGATTTGTCCTTGTCGTGATTCTTCTCGTTCATGCCGTGCCTCCATGGGTTTGAACGAACCTTGTCATTGGAACAACGCGGCAGGACGGGCATCGATCCCGGTCCTTAAGGAAAAGGCGACGCTTTCGCGCCGCCTTCTGTCTTTAACGCTGACCCTGCTGCTGGTTGACGAAGTAGTCGAAGGGCAGCTCCGCGATGCGGAACCAGGTCAGTTCCTTCTCGCGGAAGGCGTTCCAGTGATCGAAGACCTTCTTGAACTTCGCATTGGAGGCCGCGATCTCGTTGTAGAGCTTGAAGGCTTCCTTGTAGCTCTGCTCCATCACGTCCTTCGGGAAGGCGCGGAGCTGCGCGCCCTGCGCGACCAGGCGGCGGATCGCCTCGGCGTTCTGCGCGTCGTATTTGGCCATGCACAGCGCATTGGCTTCGGCGCAGGCCGCTTCCAGAATGGCCTTGTAGTGATCAGGCAGCGAATTCCACTTTTCCATGTTCACGTAAACGGAGGGCTGCGCGCTGCCTTCCCAGAAGCCCGGATAGTAGTAGTATTTCGCGACCTTCACGAATCCGAGCTTCTCGTCGTCATAGGGGCCGGAGAACTCCACGGCATCCAGGGTGCCACGCTCCAGCGCCGGATAGATGTCGCCTCCGGCCAGAACCTGCGGCACGACGCCGAGTTTGGCCATGATCTGGCCGCCCATGCCGGCGATGCGCATCTTCAGGCCCTGCAGGTCGGCGACGGAATTGACCTCCTTGCGGAACCAGCCGCCCATCTGCGCGCCGGTCTGGCCCGCCGGGAAGGAGATGACGTTGTAGTCCTTGAGGAACTCCCGCACGAGTTCGAGGCCGCCGCCGAAATACATCCAGCCATTGTGCTGACGCACGTTCAGGCCCCACGGCACGGAGGTGTCGAACATGAAGGTGGGATCCTTGCCGATGTAATAGCTCGACAGGGTATAGCCGCATTCCACGGTTCCGTTCTGCGTGGCGTCGAGCACCTGCAGGCCGCTCACGATCTCGCCTGCGGCGAAGACCTGGATCTGGAACTTGTTGTCGGTGGCGGCGGCCACGCGCTTGGCGACCATTTCACCCGCGCCGTAGAGGGTATCGAGGCTCTTGGGATAGCTCGACGCCATGCGCCAGCGGATCTCCGGCTGCGATTGCGCGATGGCCGGCGATGCGACGGCGCCGGCTGCCGCCGCAAGACCCGCACCCTTGAGAACTTTTCTTCTATCCATGGGAGTTTCCTCGTCACCTTATTTCACGAAAGCCGATGGGCCGAAGGATCCATAAAGCGCGAGGCTGCCCTCTGTCACTCCATCTTCCGTCTGAGGTGTTGCGTTGCTGAAGAGTGAAACGACATCACCCCGGAGGCTCGCGCATCCGGGGTGATGTCAGGACAATCGATAAGGACACGAAGGGATCAGCGCTCTTCAGAACCGCCCTTCGAGAGCGGGCGCTGCTGTTGCCCGCCACCGGCGCGGGCGGAGCGCTTCTGAGGCTTTTCTTCGCCCGTGGAGGATTGAGAGCGTCCGCCCGACTGGCTCGCCGTGGGATGTCCGCGCACGAGCGTGCCCTTGGGCACATCCACCGCATTGCCGGGCGCGGGCACGCGCTTGCGCGAGGTTGCGCCGCCACTCATGCCCGAAGGGCCGGTCTCCCCGTCGATCTGCGCAGAGCGAGGTGCGGGGCTCTTGTTCGCGGTGGTCGTCGCGCCCTCGGCGATCTCCTCGTTCGACATCGTGAAGCCGGCATCGTCGTCCTCCGCGTCCGGCACGTCCTTGAACGAACGGATGCCCGCGTTGGAGCCGCTCGTCACGCGGCCGTCATCCACATGGTCGATGTCGAGATCCGGGTCGAGCTTCTTCGACGCGCCCATCACGCCGCTGGCTTTCGCCGCCGCGCGCTTGGTGTTGCCGATGTCGTTGCGCTGGGTCGGACCAGCGATGAAATCGTTGCCGCCTTCTTCCTGAGCCACTTCGTTCAGCACCTCGTCGACCGGAGGCTCTGGTGGGTTTCCGCGCTTGTCTCGCGCCATCGGATATTCCTCCTTCTTGCTGCTCCGGCGGGGTCGGAAAGGCCCGCCTCTCTCGTCAGGCAACGGCCTGTCGAAAGAGGGGTTCCGGCTCCGCGCCCTCAATCCTGCGGACCGCTTATCCTCAGCGGCCAAGCTCTTTCTGGAGGGCTTCGAGCATCGCGATGTGCTGCTTGATCTGCCCGCCTGCGAGCTTGGCGATGTTGGTCATCTCGCGGCTGCCGGAATTTTGCAGGAAGCCTTCCTGCAGCTTCAGCAGCTTCTGGTGTCCCTGAAGCTGAAGAGTCACGTATTCGCGATCGAGCGCCGCGCCGGGCTGGGCCTTCGACAGACGCTCCATGGCGGCGGAATCCTCCTGGGCCAGTTCCGGGGCCGTCGCAGCGGAGGCTTTCGCGCCCGCGCTGGTGGATGCCGTCGCAGCCGGATCGGCGAAGGAATGCAGCACGTCGGTGAAGATGTTCTGCTCCCCGATCTCGAACTCCGCGAACTGCTTCACGCGGGGGTCCTGCGCCTTGGACAAGGCGAAGTTCGACTGCTGAAGCGAGACCGTGCTCAACGCGAGCGCCTGCTCGATGTACTGACGGTCGGCCTGCGATTGCTGCTGGCCCTGCGCGGCGGGCGCGCTGTTGGCCTGGCCCTGGCGCATGGGCGAGCGCGTGTCCTGCGGCGCGCCGCCCTGCTGCGTGCGCTGCTGACGCTGCTCGGCGCCCTGTCCGAGGGCTTGGTTCGGCTGCGTCTCGGTGGGTTGCGGCGTCACCTGATAGGGGATCGCCTGGTTCTGCTGCTGTGCGAAGGCGGGGAGGGCGAAGACAACGGCGATGCCGGCGATCGTAAGACGGCGAGAGGGCATGGGTTTCTCCTGGGAAGGTCCGTCGGGGCGAACGCGCGCAGGGGAGTTTTGTTCGCGGCTCGGGCAAAAGAGGAACGAAGTTCGTCCAGGCGCGTCCATCGTGAAGGCATCACGCGCAGCTCATCGGAACGGAGGCGGCATGCAGGATCGGGCAACACGCATCATCATGCTGGCGGTCGCGGTGCTCCTCGCGGTTCTCGTCGTCCAACCTTATGTGAACGGCTATCTCTTCTCCGCGCGGGAGCCGAGACCGGTCGCGGCGCGCGGCGATCTGTCCGAGCTGGAGCGTTCGACGATTCGGGTCTTCGAAACCGTTGCGCCCTCCGTGGTGCAGGTGGTCAGCCTGACGCGGCGCAGTCCCATGACCGAGGCGGAGCCCTCCGAATCGGGAACCGGTTTCATGTGGGACGCGGCCGGCCATGTGGTGACCAACGAGCATGTGGTGGCCAACGGCTCGGGCTTCGTGGTGCGCCTCGCCTCCGGCGAGGTGGTGCAAGCCGAAGTCGTCGGGCAGGCGCCCAATTACGACCTCGCGGTCCTGCGCCTCAACCGCCGCAGCGGCCTGCCCCCACCGGTGCCGGTGGGAAGCTCGGCGGACCTGAAAGTAGGGCAAACCGCCTATGCCATCGGCAATCCGTTCGGGCTCGACCAGTCGCTCACCACCGGCATCATCAGCGCCCTCAAGCGACGGCTGCCCACGAGCGGGGGCCGCGAGATCGCAGGCGTCATCCAGACCGATGCGGCGATCAACCCCGGCAATTCCGGCGGCCCGCTGCTCGATTCCGCCGGGCGGCTGATCGGCGTCAACACCGCGATCTACTCGCCTTCCGGAACGAATGCCGGCATTGGATTCTCGATTCCGGTGGATGTGGTGAACCGGGTCGTTCCGGAGCTCATCCGCAACGGCCGCGTCCCTACACCCGGCATCGGCATCCTCGCGGCCGACGAGACTGTTGCGGCCCAGCTTGGAGTCACGGGCGTGATCGTTGCCGGAGTGGCGCCGGGCTCGCCCGCGGAGCAGGCCGGCCTGCGCGGGGTCGATCCCCGCGTCGGGGCCCTCGGCGACGTCATCGTCGGGGTCGACGACATGCCGGTGCGGCGCCTGTCCGATCTCACCGACAGCCTCGAGCGCGCCGGAGCCGGGCGAACGGTCACGCTCAAGGTGATGCGCAACGACGAGACGCGCAATGTCGAGGTTCAGGTAGTTGATATCGGCCAGGACGCTTCGCGGCTCCGGAGGCCTTGAAGGTCCGCCGCGAAGACATTTATGTTGAGACGACACGGCAACCATCGTGGCTGTGTCCCGTTAGCCATCGAACCTTCATTCAGCGGAGGAGCGAATGAGTCTTGAAGGCGCCGACAACAGCATTCTGGTGCAAAGCTCGAATGTCGATCTGGGCGATGTCTTTCCCGAATATGCAAGGACCAATATCCGCCAAGTGGCTGGCAAGTATTTCGGACACCTGAGCGCGGCGTCCGTGTACGTGGGCCGCGAGGGCATCACCTATCGCTGCACCGTGAATATCCAGATGGGCGCGCTGAAGATGATGAGCGGCGAGGCCAAGAACAAGGATGTCTACGCCGCGTTCAGGCAGGCTTTGCAGAAGACCGCCAAGCAGCTTCGCCGCTCCAAGCGTGAGCTTCGCGAGGACAAGGCCGAGCGCATCGACAAGGACATGCTCCTCCGCGAGGGCGTCAGGGCGCCCGTCCGCGACGAGGACGAGGACGAGGAGATCCGCGCAGCCGCGGAATAGGATTTCACGTCATGAAAAAAGGCCGGGCTTCAGGCCCGGCCTTTCGTCTGTGACATGGGTGCTAAGGCTCAGTTCAACCGGACGCCTTCCGACGGACGCTCCGCGGCCTTGGCGATGGGGGCATCGCCGATGGCGAGGCCCATGGGGCCCGCATGCACGGGCACGGTCTCGCCGTCCTTGATCTCGCCGGCCAGAATGGCCTCTGCCAGCGGATCCTGGACGTGCTTCTGGATCACGCGCTTCAGGGGGCGCGCGCCATAGGCGGGATCGTAGCCCTTCTCGGCGAGCCATTCGCGGGCGTCTTCGTCGAGCTGCAGGGTGATCTTGCGGTCCTCCAGCAGCTTCTGCAGGCGGCGCATCTGGATGTCCACGATGGCTCCCATCTCCGAGCGCTTCAGGCGGTGGAAGAGGATGATCTCGTCCACGCGGTTGAGGAACTCAGGCCTGAAATGGGCGCGCACCACGCCCATGACCTCGTCGCGCACCTCGTCGGTGTCATGGCCCTCGGCTTGGTTCACCAGATATTCGGCGCCTAGGTTCGAGGTCATGATGATGAGCGTGTTGCGGAAGTCGACGGTGCGACCCTGCCCATCCGTGAGGCGCCCGTCGTCGAGCACCTGCAGCAGGACGTTGAACACGTCCGGATGCGCCTTCTCTATCTCGTCGAACAGCACCACCTGATAGGGCCTGCGGCGGACGGCTTCGGTCAGGGCGCCGCCCTCCTCGTAGCCCACATAGCCGGGAGGCGCGCCGATGAGGCGGGCGACCGAGTGCTTCTCCATGTATTCCGACATGTCGATGCGCACGAGCGCGGTCTCGTCATCGAACAGGAACGCCGCGAGCGCCTTGGTGAGCTCCGTCTTGCCGACGCCTGTGGGGCCGAGGAACATGAACGAGCCGATGGGCCGGTTGGGATCCTGAAGGCCCGCGCGCGCGCGGCGCACGGCTGTGGAAACCGCTTCCACCGCTTCGCGCTGGCCGACCACGCGCTTGGCGAGGTCCTGCTCCATGTGCAGCAGCTTCTCGCGCTCGCCTTCCAGCATCTTGTCGACGGGCACGCCGGTCCAGCGGGAGACGACCTGCGCCACGTGGTCTGGCGTCACGGCCTCTTCCATCAGGCCGCCGCCGTCGGCCTTGGCCTCGACCTCGGCAAGCTGCTTCTCCAGGCCCGGGATCACCCCGTAGGAGAGTTCGCCCGCCTTCGCCCAATCGCCGTTGCGCTGCGCGGTGGCCAACTGGTTGCGGGCCTCGTCGAGCTTCCTCTTGAGGTCGGCGGCTGTGCCGAGCTTGTCCTTCTCGGCCTTCCAGCGGGAGGTGATGGCAGCGGACTGGTCTTCCAGATCCGCGAGCTCCTTCGTCAGGCGCTCGAGGCGGTCGCGCGAGGCCGCATCCGTCTCCTTCTTCAGGGCTTCCTGCTCGATCTTGAGGCGCACGATCTCGCGGTCGATGTTGTCGAGCTCCTCAGGCTTCGAATCCACCTGCATGCGCAGGCGCGAGGAGGCCTCGTCGACGAGGTCGATCGCCTTGTCCGGCAGGAAACGGTCGGTGATGTAGCGGTTCGAAAGGGTCGCGGCGGCCACCAGCGCGCTGTCGGTGATGCGCACGCCGTGATGCTGCTCGTACTTCTCCTTCAGGCCGCGCAGGATCGACACCGTGTCCTCCACGGTGGGCTCGCTGACGAAGACGGGCTGGAATCGTCGGGCGAGCGCCGCGTCCTTCTCCACGTGCTTGCGGTATTCGTCGAGCGTGGTCGCGCCGACGCAGTGCAGCTCGCCGCGCGCCAGCGCGGGCTTCAGGAGGTTCGAGGCGTCCATCGCGCCATCGGCCTTGCCGGCGCCGACGAGGGTATGCATCTCGTCGATGAACAGGATGATGCCGCCCTCCGCGGCGGTGACCTCGCTGAGCACCGCCTTGAGGCGCTCCTCGAATTCGCCGCGATATTTCGCGCCAGCGATCAGCGCGCCCATGTCGAGGGCGAGCAGCTGCTTGTCGCGCAGGGATTCCGGCACGTCGCCATTGACGATGCGCAGAGCGAGGCCTTCGACGATGGCGGTCTTGCCGACGCCGGGCTCGCCGATGAGCACTGGGTTGTTCTTGGTGCGCCGCGAGAGAACCTGGATCGTGCGGCGAATCTCCTCGTCGCGGCCGATGACCGGATCGAGCTTGCCGTCGCGGGCCGCCTCCGTGAGGTCGCGCGCATATTTTTTCAGCGCATCGTAGGCGTTCTCCGCCGTCGCATTGTCGGCGGTGCGGCCCTTGCGAAGCGCATTGATGGCGGTGTTCAGCCCCTGGGCGGTCACGCCCGCCTGAGCCAGGATCTTGCCTGCCTCGCTGTCCTTTTCGACGGCGAGCGCCAGCAGCATCCGCTCGACGGTGACGAAGGAATCGCCCGCCTTCTCGGCGGCCTTCTCGGCCGTGTCGAAGAATCGCATCAGCTCGCGCGTCGCCTGGGGCTGCGCGGCGGAGCCGGAGACTTTCGGCTGCTTGGCAAGCCATTGCTCGATGGCCGCGTGGGCATCGCGCGAGCGCCCGCCGGCGCGGTCGATGAGCCCGGCGCACAGGCCCTCGGGGTCATCGAGAAGAACCTTCAGCACGTGGCCGGGGGAGAGCTGCGGATGTCCTTCCCGCATGGCCAGGTTCTGTGCAGCCTGAACGAAACCCCGGGCGCGCTCGGTGTATTTTTCGAAATTCATAATGTCATCCCTCCTCAGGTCCACCCGCCCTCTTCGGAGGCACGGGCCAACCCTGCGATGTCGGACCCTCTCGTGGAGGCATCCGCTGCGCTTAACGTGGGGGTCTCGATGGTGAACAGCAAGAGGGGAACCCCCTCCGCACCCTCGCATTGACCCTGCACGGAATTTCAACGGATCAAAGGAGGCTTCCATGCCGCGCGACCCGCGCTCAGATGCCGAGAAGGCCCGCGCCGACCTGGCGCGCAATGCCGAGCTGGGGCTCGCCGTCCCCGAGAGCCCTCTGGAGGAGCAGCCCTCCGTGACCCCGCAGACCTTCGGCGATACCAGCGAGAATGGGCGGGTGCTCCGCGACGGCGAGGGGGCGAAGGCCACCGATGCCGGGCAGGATATCGGCGATTCCACCGGCACGATGAAGACCTCCCGCGACATTCCCGAGAACCGTCAGAACGTCGAAACCCCACCCACGCATCGCAGCGACCGCAGCGACGGCGTGCTCTCGCGCGCAAAGGAGTGAACCGTCATGGGATTGTCAGATCTGCTTACCCGTCTCAACCCGAAGAAGCGCAAGGCCGAGCAGGCTCGCCAGGAGCTCAAGGCCAATGCCGAGAAAGCGCTTCGCATGAAGCAGGAAAGCGGCGTCGGCGCCAATATTCCCGAGCACCAGACCGCTCGTGAGGGCATGAAGCCGAAGACCACGAACGAGGATCACATCCCGGCGCGCGAGGGTTACTTCGAGCCCGAGCTCAAGCGCACGAAGGTCGCCCGTTCGGGAGACGCTTCCTGAGGGCAGCTTCCCACATCTTTCTGGTCAGAGGGCCCTGCCGGTGAACGGCGGGGCTTTTCTCTGCCGGAGGCATGCCTTAACGGAGGCACCATGAGCATTCGCATCGCCTCCCTCCAACGCTATCCCGTGAAGGGCCTGTCGCCCGAGATCCTCGACACCGCCACCCTGGCCAAGGGCGGGTATTTTCCCGGGGACCGGCTTTTTGCCATCGAGAACGGGCCCGCTGGGTTCGATCCGGAGAACCCGCAGCACCAGCCCAAGATCAAGTTCCTCATGCTCATGCGCAACGAGGGCCTGGCACGGCTGAGGACGCGCTACCTCGACAGCATCACGACGCTCTTCATCGAGGAGGGAGGGCGGGAGGTAGCGCGCGGCGATCTCTCCACGCGGGAAGGGCGGCTTGCCATCGAAGCCTTCTTCCGCCGCGCCATGCCGAAGGAGCTGCGCGGCCCGCCGAAGGTGCTCGCGGCCCCCGAGGGCTTCCGCTTCACCGATTCCCGGCGCGGCTATGTCTCGCTCATCAATCTCGCCAGCGTGCGGCAGGTCGAGAACCTGGTCGGCGCTCCCGTCGATCCCTTGCGCTTTCGCGGCAACGTTCACATCGATGGGCTCGAGCCCTGGGCCGAGCTGGACCTCGTGGGGCAGGTGCTCACCACGGCTTCCGGCGTGCGCCTGAAGGTGACGAAGCGCATCGAACGCTGCGCCGCCACCAATGTGGACCCCGCGACCGGCATCCGCGACCTGCAGATTCCGAAGGCCCTCATGCAGGCCTATGGGCATTTCGATTGCGGCATCTATGCCGAGGTTGCAAGCGGCGGGACCATCGCCGTCGGCGACGCTCTGGAGACCGAACAGGCGACGCTCGCCCTGTAACCCGGAAGCGCAACAAAAAAGGGAGAGCGATGCTCTCCCTTGTTCATTTCGATCGGCGGTCCGGCGCCTTATTCGGCGGCGGGGGTCTCCACGTCCGGCGTGAAGCTCGCGGCCTCCTCGCCTGCGCTCTCCACCACGTCGCGGCGGGTGCGGCGAGGCGCGCGGCGGCGCGGACGCTCCTCGGCCACGGCGGGCTCGCCGAAATCAAGGGTCGGAGCCGCCGGGCTCTGCTCCTCGGCCGCGGCCGGAGCCGGGGTGGAGCGCACCGGGTTCGTCAGGAAGGCCGGAAGGCCGCCCGCATCGGGGGCATCGGCCTCCTCGCGGCGGCGGTCACGCTGGAAGCGCTCGCGGCGCTCCGGACGCTCACGCTCCTGACGCTCAGGACGTTCCCGACGCTCAGGACGTTCCTGACGCTCAGGACGTTCCTGGCGCTCGGAGCGGGCCGGGCGCTCGCCCTCGCCGTTGAAAGGCTGGTCGTCGCGCTCGGTATCCTGACGGGGGCTGCGGTCGCGCTGGAAGCGCTCGCGGCGCTCCGGACGCTCGCCGCGGTCCTGACGCTCAGGACGTTCCTGGCGCTCACCTCGGTCCTGGCGCTCGCCACGCTCGAAGCGGGCTGGACGCTCGTTCTCGCCGCGGGTCTCGTAGGGCTGCGGCTGGGAGCCGAAATCGGCATCCTCGCCGTTGCGCTCGAAATTCGGGCGCTCGCCTAGGGTAAAGCCCTCGTCGTCGCCGTCGTCATCGAAGCGCTGCTGGTAGCCATACTGCTCGCGCAGCTGCTCCTGGGCGGCCGCGATGATGCGGTAATAGTGCTCGGCGTGCTGGAAATAGTTTTCAGCCGCCACGGGATCGCCGCTGGCCTGCGCGTCGCGGGCAAGCTGGCTGTACTTCTCGGCAATATGCTGAGCCGTGCCGCGGATCTTTACGTCCGGGCCGTTCGACTCGTAGCTCTTGGTCAAGGGATTGGGACCCTTGTTTCCGTTGTTGCGGTTACGACCGCGCATACGCCTGTTTTGTCCTGGTCTCATTTTTGCTCTACGAGCCTCGCTGGTTCTTAAGCCCACGCGATATTGCAAGCCAATGTTCACCGAACGGGCTCAGCGCCCACCGTTCGCGTGGCAAACCGTCTGTTGTTCAGCCAAGCCGCCATCGGGCGTCCGGCTATCCTTCAGTATCGGGTTCAGGTGATCGCGCCCGGCTGTTCAAAAGCCCCTGCCTGCGCGATGGATATCGTTTGGTCTTCCGGCATGTCCCCCTCGGGAACTGCCGATTTCTTACGACCGAGGACGATCTCTATGATCGAATCTAGCGGGTTCCTCTCGGTCCAACAAGCCATTTTTCAGCTTTTACCCCTCCCTGAGGCAAGAATGCCTCACCCTGCAGGTCATGAGCGCCTCATGGCAACGCATCGGGGGGTGTCAGATAGATCGTGCGCCACTTTGAGGATTTCAAGGCCCTGGGCTGCGGCCAGGCTTCGTAAATCCTCGGCCTGGTCATAGCCGATCTCGACGACCAGAAGCCCGCGGGGAATCAGGAGGCGCTTCGCTTCCCCCAGGAGGATCCGGTAGGGCTCCAGGCCGTCCGGGCCGCCGTCCAGGGCCAGGAGAGGATCGTGGTCCCGCACCTCCCGATCCAGGGTTGGGATCACCGGGGAGGCGATATAGGGCGGGTTGGAGACGATCAGGTCGAATCGCCCCGCAATCGCGTCCGCCCAGTGGGAGAGGGCGAACAGGCTGCGCTCGCCCACCCCGTTCGCCTGGGCGTTCCGGCGTGCGGTTTCCAGGGCCCCGAGGGACAGATCCACCCCGAGGCCGACGGCCCGGGGCAGTTCATGGAGAAGCGCCACCAGAAGGCAGCCCGATCCGGTGCCGAAATCCGCCATCAGGAGCGGAGCCTGCCGGTCGGGCAGGAGCCCGAGGGCCGTCTCCACGACCGTCTCCGTATCCGGGCGCGGCACGAGGGTCTCGGGCGAGAGGGCAAAGGGCAGCCCCCAGAACTCCCGCTCGCCCACGATTCGCGCCACCGGCTCATGGGCGAGGCGGCGGCGGGCGGCGGCGGCGAGGCGTTCGCTCTCCCCGGAGGCCAGCGGGATATCGGGATGGGTGATCAGCTCCATCGCCGAAATGTCCAGGACGGACAGGAGCAGCAGCCGCGCGTCGAGGGCGGCCGTCTCGAACCCCGCCTCAGAGAGCGTCTGGCGCAGGCTCTTCAGCGCCTCGGCCCGGGTGAGGGTGCTCAAGCCCCGACGCCCTCGATCATGCGGCCTGATCCTGCGCGGCGAGCTGGGCCACCTGATGCTCGGTGATGAGCGCATCGATCAGCTCGTCGAGGGCATGGCCCGCCATCACCTCCTCGAGCTTGTAGAGGGTGAGGTTGATCCTGTGGTCGGTCACGCGCCCTTGCGGGAAATTGTAGGTGCGGATGCGCTCGGACCGGTCGCCGGAGCCGACCTGGGACTTGCGGTCGGCGGCGCGCGCGGCGTCCTTCGCCGTGCGCTCCGCGTCGTAGAGGCGCGAGCGCAGCAGCCCCATGGCGCGGGCGCGGTTCTTGTGCTGCGAGCGCTCGTCCTGCACGAACACGACGGTGCCGGTCGGCAGATGGGTGATGCGGATCGCGGATTCGGTCTTGTTCACGTGCTGGCCGCCCGCGCCCTGGGCGCGCATGGTCTCGATCTTCAGATCCGCGTCGTTGATGACGATGTCGACATCCTCCGCCTCCGGCAGCACCGCGACGGTGGCGGCGGAGGTGTGGATGCGGCCTTGCGTTTCCGTGTCGGGCACGCGCTGCACCCGGTGCACGCCGCTCTCGAACTTCAGGCGGGCGAACACCCCGCGGCCCTTGATCTCGGCGACCACTTCCTTGTAGCCGCCCGCCGTGCCCTCGCTCTCGGACACGATCTCGACCTTCCAGCCCTTGGTGTCCGCGTAGCGGGTATACATGCGCAGGAGATCGCCGGCGAACAGCGCGGCCTCGTCGCCGCCGGTGCCCGCGCGGATTTCGAGAATCGCGCTCTTCTCGTCCGCCTCGTCCTTGGGGAGCAGCATGATGCGCAGGTCCTGCGCCGCCCTTTCCAGGTCCTCGCGAGCCTGCGGCAGCTCCTCCTCCGCGAGCTTGCGCATCTCGGTATCGGTCGAGGGATCGTCGATCAGGGCCTGAAGACCGTTCAGGTTGTCTTCCATGGCCCGATAGGCGCGGATCGCGCCGACGACTCCGTCGAGTTCGGCAAGCTCGCGCGACAGCGCCACGAAGGTTTCCGGGTCGGGGCCGGCATTGAGCGTCGCCGTGATGATGTCATGGCGGGCCAGGATAGCGTTCAGGCGGTCGGAGGGAGGTGCAATCGACATCAGACCGGGATACCACGGGTTTCCGCGAAATGGGTAAGCTTCGGGCGCAGCGAATCGCCGCTTCCGCCATGCTCCAATTCTTCTCGGATGAAGGCTTCGAGCTCGCCCACGTCAAGGGCGAGGAGCATGGCTTTCACCGGCCCGATGGAGGCCGGCGACATGGAGAGCGAGCGGAAGCCGAGGCCGATCAGCGCCATGGCCTCGAGCGGACGCCCGCCGATCTCTCCGCACAGGGTCACGTGGCAGTCCGAGACCTGCGCCTGCTCGGCCACGAGCCGCAAGGCCCGCAGCATGGGCGTGCTCAACGGATCGAAGCGGTCCGCCACGCGCCGGTTCTCGCGGTCGCTGGCGAAGAGAAACTGCATCAGGTCGTTCGAGCCGACGGAGATGAAATCGGCCCGTTCGCAGATTTCCTTGAGCTGGAAGAGGAGCGAGGGCACCTCCAGCATCACGCCGAGCTTCAGGTCGGACGGCAGGGCATGGCCGTGCTGGGAGAGATAGCTCTTCTCGCGCTCCACGATGAAGCGCGCGCGCTCGAACTCGTCGCAGGTCGCGACCATCGGGAACATGATCTTCAGGGGGCGCCCGGCGGCGGCCTTCAGCAGGGCGCGCACCTGGGCGCGCAGCAGGCCCGGCCGGTCGAGGCCGATGCGGATCGCGCGCCAGCCCAGGGCCGGGTTCTCCTCTTCGACCGCCTGCATGTAGGGCAGGATCTTGTCGCCCCCGATATCGAGGGTCCGGAAGGTGACCGGCCGGTCGCCGGCCTCCGCGAACACCGCGCTGTAGAGCGCCTGCTGGTCGGAGGCCGTGGGCATCTTTTCGGCGATCATGAACTGCAATTCGGTCCGGAACAGGCCGACTCCCGCCGCGCCGGTCTCGGCAAGATGGGGCAGGTCGACCAGGAGGCCCGCGTTGAGCTGCAGTGCGATCTCGACCCCGTCCTTGGTGATGGACGGAACGTTGCGGAGCTTCTGATACTGCTCCTGGCGCTTGGCGCGCAGCCGCGCCTTCTCGGCATAGGCCGCCTCGACATCGGCGTTGGGCCGGATCTGGACCTCTCCAGCCGCGCCGTCGACGATGATGGCGTCGCCCGGCTCGGTGAGGGACGTGACGTTGGGCACCTCTCCCACGGCCGGGATGCCGAGCGCCCGTGCCACGATGGCGATGTGGCTCGTCGGGCCGCCTTCCTCGAGCACGAGGCCGCGCAGGCGGGAGCGGTCGTAATCCAGCAGGGCCGCAGGTCCCATGGACCGGGCCACGATGATGGCGTTGTCCGGAAGCGAGCTGCGCTCGGCCACCATGTCGCGTCCGACAAGTCGGAAGAGCAGCCGGTTGGCGAGGTCGTCGAGATCGTGCAGGCGCTCCCGAAGGTAGGGATCCGTCTGACGCAGCATGCGGGCGCGGCTGTCGGACTGCACCCGCTCGACGGCGGCTTCGGCGGTGAGACCGGACGTCACGGCCTCGCGCATGCGTCGCAGCCAGCCCTGGTCATGGGCGAACATGCGGAACGTTTCCAGCACCTCGCGGTGCTCGCCGTGATGGGCGACGTCTCCGCGCTCGATCAGCTCGTCGATGGAAGCGCGCACCTCGCCGATGGCCTTGTCGAGGCGCTGCAGCTCCGACTCGGCGTTTTCGGCGATCAGGTTCTTGATGACGACGCGGGGCTCGTGCAGCACCACGTAGCCGAGGCCTACGCCGTCCGCCAGGGCCGTGCCCTTCTGGTAGACAGGGCGGCGCAGGGCGATGCCGGTATCGATAGGGGCGAGCGCCTGCAGCTCGCCGGAGGCCAGCATCTCGGCCACCACCATGGCGGTGGTCTGAAGGGCCTCGACTTCCTCTTCCGCATAGACGCGGTAGGTCCGGTTCTGGACGACCAGAACGCCGAGGGTGTTGCCGGCCCGCAGCAGCGGAACGCCCAGGAAGGCGTGGTAGATCTCTTCGCCCGTCTCGGGCTTGTAGGAGAAGGCCGGGTGGCTCTGGGCATCGGACAGGGCCAGAGGCTCCGCCGTGGAGGCGATGAGGCCCACGAGACCCTCGCCCGAGCGCATCACGGTGTGGTGGACGGCTTCCCGGTTCAGGCCTTCCGTGGCGAACAGCTCAAGAACGCCATCGCCGCGCAGCACGTAAACGGAGCACACCTCCGCCACCATGTTGGCGGCGATCTGGATCACGATCTTGTCGAGGCGGTCCTGGGCCCCCACCGGCTCCGCCATAATCTCGCGGAGGCGGCGCAGCAGAAGGCGCGGACCGCCGGGAGCACTTGGCATGAGCGTTTAGGTTCCCGTCCTTCGGAGCCGGCAGAGCGACCGGCGGTTGTGGCTCAAGTGTTGCAGCCCGACCGACCCGCCGTCAATCAGGCCACCGGCCGTTCAAGCCTTGTCCAGGCCGTATAGCGAGTGGAGCGTGCGCACGGCAAGCTCCGTGTAGGCGGAGTCGATCAACACGGAGAACTTGATCTCCGAGGTGGTGATGGCCCGGATGTTGATGCCCTTGTCCGCCAAGGCCTTGAAGGCCCTGGCCGCGACGCCGGCGTGGCTGCGCATGCCCACCCCGATGGCCGAGACCTTCACCACGTCGGTGGCGCCCTGGAGATCCCGGAAATCGATCTCGCTTTTGTGAGCGTTGAGCACCACGCAGGCGCGCTCGTATTCGGAGGAGGGGACCGTGAAGGTGATGTCCGTGGTGGTGGTGTCGTCCGACACCACCTGGATGATCATGTCCACATTGATGTTGGCGTCCGCCAGGGGCACGAAGATCGAGGCGGCGATGCCCGGCTTGTCAGCCACATTCCGCAACGTAATCTGGGCTTCGTCGCGCGAATAGGCGATGCCCGTGACAACCTGCTGTTCCATGATGTCTTCCTCGTCGCAGATGAGGGTGCCGAGCTTGGGGTCGGCGGGATCGTCGAAGCTGGAGCGCACATAGGTCGGGACCCGGTGCATCATGGCGAGCTCGACCGAGCGCACCTGCAGCACCTTGGCTCCCAGCGAAGCCATCTCCAGCATTTCCTCGTAGGAAACCTTATCCAGGCGCTGTGCCTTGGGCACGATGCGCGGATCGGTGGTGTAGACGCCGTCCACGTCCGTGTAGATGTCGCAGCGCTCGGCCCCGATGGCGGCCGCCAGCGCCACGGCGCTGGTATCCGAACCGCCGCGGCCCAGGGTCGTGATGCGCCGGGTGTCCTGGTGGACGCCCTGGAAACCGGACACGACGGCGACTTCCCTGTTCTTGTCGAAGCCCGCGATGATGCCGGCGCCGTCGATGCCGGTAATTCGCGCCGATCCATGGGCTTCGGAGGTCATGATCGGGATCTGCCATCCCTGCCAGGAGCGGGCCTGGATGCCCATCTCCTGCAAGGCGATGGCCAGAAGGCCCGAGGTGACCTGCTCGCCGGAGGCGACCACCACGTCGTATTCCTTGGCGTCGTAGAGAGCGTTGGCCTCTTTCACCCAGCCGACCAACTCGTTGGTCTTGCCGGCCATGGCCGAGACCACCACGGCGACGTCGTATCCGGCCTCGACCTCGCGTTTGACATGCCGCGCCACGTTACGGATGCGTTCTACGTTGGCGACGGATGTACCGCCGAACTTCATGACAAGACGGGGCATGCGAAGAAGGCCGTGGGTTGAGGGAAAAATTTTTGCCCTTCGCGAGTTCGGAAAGGCGCGTATACATGACGGCAGGGCCGCGCGCTGTCAACGCGCGGAAATCATTTCTTCGTCTAAGGAATCCGGTCTCATGGCTGACGGCGCTTCCACGACCATCGACCCGGCCGAGGTCGCCCGTTTCGAAAAGATCGCCGAAACGTGGTGGGATCCGAACGGCCCCATGAAGGTCCTGCACAAGTTCAACCCGGTGCGGCTGGCCTATATCCGGGACGAGGCCTGCCGCCGCTTCGGGCGCGACCCGCGCTCCGCCCGCTCGCTCGAGGGGCTGACGATCCTCGACGTGGGCTGCGGCGGCGGGGTGCTGTCGGAGCCCCTGGCGCGCCTGGGCGCCCGGGTGACGGGGCTCGACCCGGCGCCCACCAACATCTCGGTGGCCCGGCTCCATGCGGAGCGCGCGGGGGTACCGGTCGACTTCCGCAACGAAACGGTCGAGGCCGTCGTGGCCCGGGGCGAGGACTTCGACATCGTCCTCGCCATGGAGGTGGTGGAGCACGTGGCGGACGTGCGGGCCTTCGTGGAGGCCTGCACGAAGGCCGTGAAGCCGGGCGGCGTGCTCGTCATGGCGACGATCAATCGGACCCTGCGCTCCTTCGCGTCCGCCATCGTGGGGGCCGAGTACATCCTCCGCTGGCTGCCGAAGGGCACCCATGAATGGGACCGGTTCGTCACCCCCGAGGAGCTGTCCGATGCCCTTCGGCAGGCCGGCTTCGGCGTGAACGACCTGACCGGGGTCGGCTACAACCCCCTGAGGGACAGCTGGGCCCTCTCGCGGGACCTCTCGGTCAATTACATGCTTCTCGCCTCGCGCACCTGAAGCTTTTCACGGGGCGCGAAGCTCAACAGCGCATAGCCCGCGAGGCCTGAAATGAGCGATCCCATGAGCACGCCGATCTTGGTGGCGTCGGTGAGGTCCGGGCTGTCCGGGAAGGCCAGCGCCCCGATGAACAGGCTCATGGTGAAGCCGATGCCGCACAGGAGCGCCACGCCGTAGCATTGAAGGCGCGACGCCCCGGCGGGCATGTCGGCGAGGCCCAGATGCACGGCCGCATAAGCGAAGCTGAAGACGCCCGCCTGCTTGCCGATGAAGAGCCCCATGGCGATCCCGAGCGGCAGGGGGCTGAGAAGGGCCTCGAGGGACAGGCCCGAGAGCGAGACGCCCGCATTGGCGAGGCCGAAGATCGGGATGATCCCGTAGGCGACGGGCGCATGGAGCGCGTGTTCCAGGCGATGCAGCGGCGCATCCTCCGCGCGGGTCTTCTTCGGCCTGGGATGCAGCGGAATGGTGAGCGCCAAAGCGACGCCCGCCAGCGTGGCGTGAATGCCCGATTGCAGCACGAAGAACCACAGCATGGCGCCGACCAGGAGATAGGGCACGAGGCTCGTGACGCTCAGGCGGTTGAAGGCCACGAGCACGAGGAGGCAGAGCGCCGCCGCCCCCAGCATCGCGAGCGAGAGACCGCTCGTATAGAACAGGGCGATGATCACGATCGCCCCGAGATCGTCCAGGATGGCGAGCGCCGTCAGGAAGATCTTGAGCGATGCCGGCACGCGCGGTCCCAGGAGGGTCAGGATGCCGAGCGCGAAGGCGATGTCCGTGGCGGCCGGAATGGCCCAGCCATGGTGAAGCTGCGGCTGGCTCCAGGTGATGGCGAGATAGACCAGCGCCGGCACGATCATGCCGCCGAGCGCCGCGATGCCGGGCAGGATCCGGCGCGGCCAGGTGGAGAGCTGGCCGTCCAGCATCTCGCGCTTGATCTCGAGGCCGACCAGCAGGAAGAACACCGCCATCAGGGCATCGTTGATCCAGTGCAGCACGCTCAGGCCGAGGACATAGGTCTTCAGGATGCCGAAATAGGCGTCCGACAGGGGCGAATTGGCGAGCACGAGGGCGATGACGGTCACGCCCATGAGGATCATGCCGCCCGAGGCCTCGCTGTCGAAGAACCTGCGCATCAAGGAGATGCGCCGCTTCGGGACTGCGCTGCCGCTGGGCTGATCCATGCCTTCCTCCGTCTTCACCGAAACCGGTCATACGGTGAAAGGTTCGGCATGGAAGGACAAAATGCGCCTGTCCCATCACGAAACCAGGAGCAACTCACCTTTCAGGCGTGGGGCTGGGCGCGCCGCCGCTTGGTGGCGAGGATCGTCTCAAGGGTCACGGGGCGATAATCCCAGGCATCGACCCCCACGTCGTATTGCCGCGTCTGGGGCTTGAGCTTGCCGTGGGAGTGGCCGTGCAGATCGATCCAGCCGCGGCCCATGTTCTTCCAGGTGCGGAAGGCGTAGTGGCACATCACCACGGAGCGGCCGTCGAGGCTGAGCTCGGCATAGGCCTGCACGCTGGCCCAGCCCGTGGCGGCAAGCGTCGCCGGACCGTCGTTGTTGCCGGTGATCAGGTGCTTGCGTCCGTGGAGCACCGCGAGCAGCTCCTCGATGCGCTCCGGGCGCACATGCAGGGCGAAGTCGCCCAGATGCCAGACCTCGTCGTCCGGCGAGACGGTCTCGTTCCAGTTGGCGACGAGAGCCGCGTCATGCTCGGCGATGGTCGCGAACGGGCGCTTGTCGATCCGCAGCACCCGGGAATCGCCGAAATGGGTGTCGCTCGTGAAGAAAACCGCCAACGGGAGCCCCTCTGCTACGCTTCAATCCCAGATGGGGCGGGCGGCCGGAAGGTCGAGAGCCGTTCGTCGTCAGTTCCGGTCGTCCGGCACATGGGGGATCGGCAGAACGTCGATTCCTTCCTCCAGGAGGGCGCGCGCCTCCTCGAGATCGGCCTCGCCATAGATCGAGCGCTCTTCCGCCTCGCCGTAATGCATCTTGCGGGCTTCCTCGACGAAATCCTTGCCCACGTCCTCCGCGTTCCGGATCACGTGTTCGCGCAGGGCGCGCAGGGCCGCGCGGATCTGGCGCTCCTTCTCCGAGAGAACCGCCATGGGATGCGCCTCGGGCTGGGCCTGAGGGCCCTTGTCCGTGCGCGCGATGGACGGCGCCATGATCTGCTTGTCCACCTTGGGCGAGTTGCACACGGGGCAGGTCACGAAGCCGCGCTGGCGCTGCGTCTCGAACGCCTCGCTCGAAGGGAACCAGCTCTCGAATTCGTGGGCCTGTTCGCAGGCGAGGGAGTACTTGATCATGTCCTTGATATAAGAATTGTCATGCACGCTACAATGAAGGGTCAGGCGGATGCCGCCCGACCGGAATTCTCCAGGCTCGGCGCGGCCGCCACCGTGAAGCGGCGCGCGTTCTTCAGGGTCGGAATGCGCCCGCGCACCTCGGCCACGAGGGCGGGGTCGATCTCCGCCAGGATGACGCCCGGCTCCGTGCCGGCTTCCGCCAGCACCCGCCCCCAGGGGTCGACGATGAGGGAGTGGCCGAAAGTCTCGCGGCCGTCCTCGTGCAGCCCGCCCTGCGCGGCGGAGATCATGAAGGAGCCGGTCTCGATGGCCCGCGCCCGGTGCAGGACATGCCAATGGGCCTCGCCCGTCTGCCGGGTGAAGGCCGCCGGCGCGGACAGGAACGAGGCCCCGTTCTCGGCGAGCGCCTTGTAGAGCGCGGCGAAGCGCACGTCGTAGCAGATCGTCATGCCGAGGCCGCCCCAGGGCGTCTCGGCCAGGATAGCCGTCTCGCCGCCCGTATAGGTGGCCGATTCGCGCCAGCTCTCGCCGTTCGGCAGGTCCACGTCGTAGAGGTGGATCTTGTCGTAGGTCGCGGCGATCTCGCCGTCCGGGCCGATGAGGAAGGCGCGGTTGGCGACCTTGTCGCCCTCCCTGACGGCGAGGGACCCGATATGGACCATGACGCCCGTCTCCCGCGCCACCTCCCGCAGGGCGGCGAGGACCGGATCCGTCCCCTGGGGGCCGATCTTGTCGAACAGTTCCGCCCGGTCGCGGCAGACGAGGGAGGTCATCTCCGGCGTCTGGGCATAATGCGCGCCTTGCCCGGCGGCCTCGCGGACGAGGGCCACGGCGGCGTCCCGGTTCTCGAGGACGTCGCGGCCGGAGCGCATCTGGATGCAGGCGGCGGTAAAGCGGGTGGGGCTCATCGGGCGTTCTCCGTCAGGCCTGCAGGAGCCGCTCGAGCTGCCCGCGGTCGTCGAGGTCATAGAGGTCGTCGCAGCCGCCCACATGCTTCCCGTCGATGAAGATCTGCGGCACGGTGGTGCGACCGCCCGCCTTCTGGATCATCTCCGCCCGGGCCTCGGGCTTCTTCTCGATGTCGATTTCGGTGAAGGCTGCGCCCTTCTGGTCGAGGAGCTTCTTGGCGGCTGCGCAATAGGGGCACCAGCTCTTGGAATAGATCGTGATGGACGGCATGAATGTCTCCGCAATGTGACCCCAGATATAGGGACAACGGGGCCTGGATCACAACTCCCGCGCAACGCTCGCGAAGGTCAGGACGTCCACGGCGGCCGCGCCCCCTCGCAGGAGCGCCCTCGCGGCGGCGTTCGCGGTGGAGCCGGTGGTGAGCACGTCGTCGATCAGGAGCACCCGCTTGCCCTCGAGCCGGGCCTTGGCGTCGGAGGGCACACGGAAGGCGCCCTGCAGGTTCTCCCGGCGCTGCGCCTTGGTGAGGCCGACCTGGCGGCGGGTGCGCCTGACGCGGGCGAGGAGCGAGGGGTCGCAGGACACGCCGCCCCCCTCGGCCGCCACCTTCGCCAGCGCCATGGCCTGGTTGAAGTGCCGCCGCCACAGGCGCCAGCGGTGCAGCGGCACCGGGACGATCACGTCCGCATCCCTCAGAAGCTCCGCTCCGGCCCGGACCATCATGGCGCCCAGGGCGCGGGCGAGCTCCGGCCGGTCGTTGTACTTGAGCCGGTGCACGAGCAGGCTCGCGGTGCCGTCATATTCCGCCACCGCCCGGGCGCGCTCGAACACGGGCGGATCCGCGATGGCGGCGGGCGAGAGCAGGGGCTGCCCGAGATCGACCTGGAAGGGCGTGCCGAGCCGCTCGCAGAAGGGGCGCTCGATAAAGCGGATGCCGGACCAGCAGGCGGCGCACAGCCCGTGCGGCTCGGCGGTCGCGGCCTGGCAGGCGATGCAGCCCGGCGGGTAGAGGAGGCCGATGGCCGCGCGGCCGGCCTCCCGCGCCGCCTGGAGCAGGCGGGCGGCATGGCGGGGCTTGCGCGTCTCGATCAGGGCGCTCATCGGCCGAGCTTAGCCGACCGGAGGCCGGAGGGCGAGACGGGCCTGGAACCCCTTCATTCCGAAAAACCCTTGGCTCTCGTGCCGGAACACGCCATATCGAGCGCCTGATGAGCACACCTCTCGTTTTCGACCGCTCCCTTGCCCGCCGTCGCCTGTCGCGCGCCCTGAAGGCCGGTTATGCGGATTTCCTTCTGGCCCGCGCCGTGGAGGACCTGCGGGAGCGGCTCTCCACCGTGCTGCGCTCCTTCTCCCTGGCCCTCGACGTGGGAACGCCGACCTCGGCGGCGGCGGACGCCCTGCTGCGGAGCGGCCTGGCCGAGAGAATCGTGCGCCTCTCCCCCACGCCCGAGCCGGGCAGCGTGCTGGGCGACGAGGAGCGGCTGCCCTTTTCAGGCGAGCGCTTCGATCTCGCGGTGTCGCTCCTGGCGCTTCAGGGCGTCAACGACCTCCCCGGCGCCCTCATCCAGATCCGGCGGGCGCTCAAACCCGATGGCCTGTTCCTCGGGGCTCTGCTCGGCGGCTCCACGCTGACCGAACTGCGCCAGGCCCTGACCCAGGCGGAAGCCGAGATGGAGGGCGGGGTCAGCCCGCGCGTCGCGCCCTTCGCGGATCTGCGCGACATCGGCGGCCTGCTCCAGCGGGCGGGCTTCGCCCTGCCGGTCACCGACACGGACATCGTCCGGGTGCGCTACGCCCATGCCTTCGCGCTCATGCGCGACCTGCGCGCCATGGGCCTGACCAATGCCCTGAACGACCGCCGGCGCACACCCCTCAGGCGCGGCACCCTGATTAGGGCCGCGGAGATCTATTCCGAGCGCTTCGCCGATCCGGACGGGCGCATCCCCGCGACCTTCGAGATCGTCTGGCTCTCCGGCTGGACCCCGCACGAGAGCCAGCAGAAGCCCCTGCGTCCGGGCTCGGCCAAGATGCGGCTCGCGGACGCGCTGGGCGTGAAGGAGGGCGATCCCGCTCCCCGGCCGAAAAGGAATGATCCTTCATAGCAGGTCTTTGGTGGCGGTCGGGCCCGCCCTATCTCAGGTTCTGGCAGAACATTCCTGGAGAGCCCGTCACCATGAAAGAGCCCGGTCCGGATCATCCGATCACGATTACGCAGAACCCGCACCGCATCCGGGTCATGCTCGGCGGCTTCATCGTCGCCGAAACGACCCGGGCCCTGACCCTCCAGGAAGCCACGCTCCCGCCGGTCTTTTACATCCCCCGGGAGGACGTACGGATGGACCTGCTCGATCCGACCGACCATACGACCCATTGCCCCTACAAGGGCGACGCCACGTATTTCACCGTGAACGGCGGCGGGCTCGTGCGGGCCAACGCCGCCTGGAGCTACGAGAATCCCGCGCCCTCCGTCGCGGCCATCAGGGAGCATGTGGCTTTCTACCCCGATAAGGTCGACGCCATCGAGGAATTCCAGGACTGAGGGTGGGGGTGGGGCGGCCCGTCAACGGGAGGCTTGCTGCCCGGGCCCGTCCGCGTCACTCTTGCGAAAACGGATCATCCCATGCGGCCCTTCACGTTCAACACCGCCCCCTCCCTGGTTTTCGGTTCCGGCAGCAGCGCCCGCATCGGGGCGATCGCGGCGCAGCAGCTCGGGCCGCGGATCGCGCTCGTCACCGATGCCGGGCTGGTGAAGGCCGGATTGCTGGCACCGATTCTCCATTCGCTCGAGGAGGCGGGGCTGTCGGTGGAGGTCTTCGACGGGGTCGTGGCCGATCCGCCCGAGGCGGTCGTGCGGGCCGCCGTCGAGAGGGCGAGAGCCTTCGAGGCGCGGGCGGTGATCGGATTCGGCGGCGGCTCGTCCATCGACGTGGCGAAGCTCGTGGCGCTGCTCGTCGCCAGCGGCGAGGATCTCTCCGACATCTACGGGGTCGGCGTCGCGAAGGGCCCGAGGCTTCCGCTCCTCGCCGTCCCCACCACCGCGGGCACCGGGTCGGAGGTGACGCCGATCTCCATCGTGACCACCGGAGCGCACGAGAAGAAGGGGGTCGTGTCGCCCCTCATCATCCCGGATATCGCACTGCTCGATCCGGACCTCACCCTGAACCTGCCGCCCCATGTGACGGCGGCCACCGGCATCGACGCCATGGTCCATGCCATCGAGGCCTATACCTCTACGAGCCCCAACAACAATCCCGTCTCGAAGGCCCTCGCGACGGAGGCGCTGCGCCTGCTCGGGCGCAACATCGAGCGCGCGGTGCATGACGGGCAGGACGGCGAGGCGCGGTCCGCGATGCTGCTCGGCTCCATGCTGGCCGGGCAGGCCTTCGCCAACTCGCCCGTGGCGGCCGTTCATGCGCTCGCCTATCCGGTCGGCGGTCATTTCGGCGTGCCGCACGGCCTCTCCAACGCCCTCGTGCTGCCCCACGTGCTGCACTTCAACGCGAGCGCCTGCGAGCAGGCCTATGCGGAGCTCGCGCCGCAGGCCTTCCCCGAACTCGCGGAACGCGCCAGCGCAGGGGCGTTCGTCGAGGCCCTCGCCGGGCTCTGCACCAAGGTCGGCCTCCAGCCGCGCCTGCGCGACGTGGGAATCCCGCAGGATGCCCTGCCGATGCTGGCGGAGGATGCCATGAAGCAGACCCGCCTTTTGGTGAACAATCCGCGCCCGCTCTCCTTGAGCGACGCGCGCGCGATCTACGAAGCCGCCTGGTGAACAGCCCCGTGTCCGATCGTCCCGCGCGGCTTGCCCGCTCCTCCTTCAGGCTCTTTCGCCCCATTGCCACGCGCTGGGCGGACAACGACGCCTACGGGCACGTGAACAACGTGCACTACTATTCCTATTTCGACAGCGCGGTGAATTCCTGGCTCGTCGAGAAGGGGCTGCTCGACATCGCCGGAAGCCCGGTGATCGGGCTCGTGGTGGAATCCGGCTGCACCTATTTCGAGAGCGTCGCCTTTCCCGAACGGCTGGAGGCGGGCATCGCCGTGGCGCATCTCGGCCGCTCGTCGGTGCGCTACCGGATCGGCATCTTCAAGGAGGGAGCGGAGCTCGCGGCCGCGCAGGGCCATTTCGTCCATGTCTACGTGGATCGGACGACCCAGCGCCCCGTCGACATTCCGGCAGGGACCCGCGAGGCGCTCAACGCGCTCGCCTGAGCCTGCCCGTGAAGGACACGAGGGCGACCCCCGACAGCACCACCGCTCCGCCGAGCAATTCGCGCAGGCCCACGCTCTCGTTCAGGAACAGGACCGCGAGCAGGATGGTCCAGACCGGCCCGAGATAGCTCACCATGGAGGCGCGCGTTGGCCCCGTGCGGCGGATCAGAAACATGAACAGCAGGATCGGCAGGGCGGTCGACATGACGCCGAGCGCCAGCAGAGGCGCAAGATGCGACGGCACGGGCGCGAAGGCCGAGGGACCCGCGATCAGCAGCGCCAGCACGGTCGCCGCCGTGCCTGAGCCGATCTGCTGGCCGAGCGCCATGCGCGCCGGGTCGACGCTTCTGACGGTTCGCACATAGACATTCGCCGCCCCATAGCTGCAGGCGACCAGCACCATGGCGGCGATGCCGGCGGGGCTGATGCCGCTGTCGGGCAGGGCCGCCGGACCGATGAGGATTCCCATGCCGATAAAGCCGACGAGAACACCCAGAAGCCGCTGCGGGCTGAGCCGTTCGTCCGCGAACAGCAGATGGGACACGACCGTGACGATCAGGGGCGACGAGGCCTGGATCATCGCGGCGGGCGCGGTATCGATCTGGGTCAGCGCATAGGCCACGAGCACGTTGGGCAGCCAGCCGTTGAAGGTGCCGAGAACGGCCCAGACCTTCCATTCATGGCGCTGCGGCAGAATGCTCTTGCCCTGGGCCAGGAACCATGCGGCCAGGGAGGCCGCCCCGATCAGGCCGCGCATGGAGGCCATGACGAAGGGGTTCAGGTTGCCGCTGAGCTTCACGAACAGGAGCGCGCTGCCCCACAGGAAGGAGCAGGCGAGGAGATTCGAGAGGATGAAGGCCGGGGTCGGGGCGGGAGCCGACGGGGCGGCCGCGGCGGTCTGGGAGGACATGCGGGCGCTCTAGGAGCCGAGAAGATCGAGCAGGAAGGGAATCATGGGCTCGTCGGCGGGCGGCATCGGATAGTCGCGCAGCTCCTGCGGCCTGACCCATTTCAGGGCCTGCCCCTCCATCGGCTGCACGAAGCCCTCCCAGCGGCGGCAGATATAGAGCGGCATGAGGAGGTGGAAGCTCTCATAGGCGTGGCTCGCGAAGGTGAGCGGCGCGAGGCAGGGCTCCTTCACGGTGATGCCGAGCTCCTCCTTCAATTCGCGGATCAGGGTCTCCTCCGGCCGCTCGCCGGGCTCCACCTTGCCGCCGGGAAACTCCCACAGGCCGGCGAGCTGCTTGCCCTCGGGGCGCTGCGCCAGGAGGATGCGGTTGTCGGTGTCGACCAGGGCGACGGCGACCACGAGGGTGAGCTTGAGAGGCTGCATGGCGAGGCCTGTCAGCTCCGGTAGTCGCCGTTGATTTCCACGTAGGCCTTGGTGAGGTCGCAGGTCCATGCGGTGGCCTCGCCGCGTCCGAGGCCGAGATCGACCCGGATCGTGATCTCGTCGCCCTTCATGTAGGCGGAGGTCTTGGCCTCGCTGTAATCCGGGTCTCGCGCGCCCTTCACGGCCACGCGGATGTCGCCGAACCAGATCGCGAGCTTGTCGCGCTCGGCCGGCTCGCCCGCCTTGCCGACCGCCATCACCACGCGGCCCCAATTGGCGTCCTCGCCCGCCACCGCCGTCTTGACCAGCGGGGAATTGGCGATCGCCATGGCGATGCGCTTGGCGGAGGCCGCGCCCGTGGCGCCCGTCACCTTCACGGTCACGAACTTGCGCGCGCCCTCGCCGTCGCGGGCCACCTGCTGGGCGAGGTCGCAGAGCAGGCCCTCGAGCGCCGCGCGGAACTCCTTGAGGCGGCGGTCGCTCGGCAGCGAGATGGTGGGCGCGCCGCGGGCCGCCGCGGCGCCGGTGGCGAAGAACAGCAGGGTGTCGGAGGTGGAGGTGTCGCTGTCCACCGTCACGCAGTTGAAGCTCTTGTCGGCGCCCTTCTTGAGCAGAGCCTGCAGGACGGGCGCGGCGATCGGCGCATCGGTAAAGATGAACGAGAGCATGGTCGCCATGTCGGGCGCGATCATGCCCGCGCCCTTGGCGATGCCGTTGATCGTCACCTCGACGCCCCCGATGGTCGCCGTGCGGGTCGCCACCTTGGGGAAGGTGTCGGTGGTCATGATGGCCTTGGCCGCGTCGAGCCAGGCCGTGGGCTTGGCCTTCTTCTCGCAGGCCTCCAGCACGCCCTGGAACCGGGTGGCGTCGAGGGGCTCGCCGATCACGCCCGTGGAGGCGATGAACACCTGGGAGGCGCGGCAGCCCGCGGCCTCGGCGGCGATCTCGGCGGTGAGCTTCACCGCGTCCGCTCCCTTCTTGCCCGTGAAGGCATTGGCGTTGCCGGAATTGACCACCAGCGCGCGCGCCGTGCCCTTGGCGAGATTCTTGCGGCACCAATCGACCGGGGCCGAGGGGCATTTGGAGCGCGTGAACACCCCCGCCACCGTGGTTTCCTTGGGCAGCGTGACGTAGAGCACGTCCGTCCGGTTCTTGTATCGGATGCCGGCCTCCGCGGTTGCCAGCCGGACCCCGTCGATCGTCGGGAGGCTGGGGAACGTCTTGGGCGCGAGCGGAGACACGGTCTGGGACATGCGGGGTCTCAAAATGGGCGGATGGAATACCGTTAGGAACCGCGACCTGTGGTTTTTTAAGGCTTTTTGTCAAGTCAAAGCTGCATGGAGCATGGTTGGAATGCGAGGAACGCGTCCGCTGTGTCCCCGTTGACCCGGTCTTCACGCAATGGAGGCTTTCATGACCGGCAAGCACCCGAAGACCAAGCCCGACGAGCGGCCGCGCAGCGATCTCGATGTCGATCCGGGAATCGGCCGCTCCAAGGGTTCCTTCATGACCGGCGAGGATCCGCGCGAGCTCGATGGCGGTTCGACCTTTCAGGGCGACGTGGAAAACCAGACCAATCGTCAGGGCGGCGTCGATCCGAATCGGGTGGGGCGGACGAACAGGTAACGGCGGGATGGCCCGGGTGATCTTCCCCTGTCACCCTCCGGCGTCATCCTGAGGAGCAGCGAAGCTGCGTCTCGAAGGATGCTTCAGTGCCCTCTGGAAACACCCTCGTCCTTCGAGACGGTCACTGCGTGACCTCCTCAGGGTGAGGGCTGCGGCAGTCCCGAAACGAAAAGGGCGGCCCCGGGGCCGCCCTTCGCAATCGCTCAAAGCACGAATTACGGCTGCTTCTGCTCGACGAGGTTGCCCTTGTCGTCCAGGCGCTCGATCTTCGCGTCCTTGCGCAGGCTCGTGATCAGGTCCTGCTGCGCCTTGCGGCCGAGATAGGCCTCAACCTGGCTCTTGGTCTCCTCGAAGCTCGGCGCGGGCTTGGTGCGCTTCTCCTCGACCTTGATCACGTGCCAGCCGAACTGGCTCTTCACGGGTTCGGAGATCTGGCCGGGCTCCAGCTTGAAGGCGGCTTCGGCGAAGGGCTCCACCATCCGGTCCTTGGTGAAGAAGCCGAGATCGCCGCCGTCGGTCTTGGAGCCGGGATCCTTGGAGAGCTCGCCGGCCACCTTGGCGAAATCCTCCCCGCCCTTCACGCGCTCGAAGGCCTTCTTGGCCTCGTCCTCGCTGTCCACGAGGATGTGGCGGGCGCGGACCTCCTGCTCGGCGGGCAGGCTCTTGACGGTCTCGTCGTAGAGCTTGCGGGCCGCCTCGGGGGTCACGGATTTCTTGGCGGTCTGGTCCAGGTACTCGTCCAGCAGGGTCTTGTCCCGGTTATAGGCGAGCTTGCGGGCGAATTCCGCGCTGCTGCCGACCTTGGCGGCCTCGGCGGCCTTGGCGCCGAGCTTCAGGTCGATCAGGTAGCCGGTCAGAAGCTCGCGCTTCTGCTCGTCGGGCACGTTCGGCATCTGCAGGGCCGGATCCTCGGCCGCGATGGACAGGTCCCCTTCCGTGATCTCGATGCCGTTCACCCGGGCCACCACCTTGGAGGGGTCCACGGCCGGCACGGTGGCCGGGGAGGTTGCCGGGGACGAGGCCGGGGGTGTCTGGGCGAGGGCGGCGCCCGCCATCAGGGGCAGGGCGGCTCCAAGGGCGAGGAGGCTTTTGCGAACCGAGAGTGACGACATGTGGAATCCTCTTGTGAGCGTCAAATCGCCCACGGACAGCAAGATCAGATGGCTCAACCTGTTTACGTTTGCAAGCGATGGCATATTTATGCCACAGCATCCCGCAAAGCGTGGCCCTATTCTGGGGCCGGCTGGCGGAGACTTTTGACTGCGCCGTTCAGGCGCGGTCTTTAAGATGCGTTTCCGCATGATTAGGTCTATAAGGCGGTCCCAACGCTCCTTATCTCCTGGATTCTGGAATTTTCGAAGGCTCTCGATGTTCGGTTCTCTCGCGAAGAAAATCTTTGGCTCGGTCAACGATCGCCGGCTGAAGTCCTACCGGCCCAAGATCGCGGCCATCAACGCGATGGAGGCCGAGCTGGAGGCTCTCTCCGACGAGCAGCTGCGTGCCCGTACGGAAGAGTTCAAGGCCCAGCTCGCCGCGGGCAAGACCCTGGACGATCTCCTGGTCCCCGCCTTCGCCACGGTCCGCGAGGCCGCCAAGCGCACCCTCGGCCAGCGCCACTTCGACGTGCAGCTCATCGGCGGCATGGTGCTCCACGAGGGCTCGATCGCCGAAATGCGCACCGGTGAGGGCAAGACCCTGGTCGCGACCCTGCCGGTCTACCTGAACGCCCTTGCGGGCAAGGGCGTCCATGTGGTCACGGTGAACGACTACCTCGCCCGCCGCGACGCCGAGTGGATGGGCCAGATCTACCGCTTCCTCGGCCTCACCGTCGGGGTGATCGTCCATGGCCTCGACGACGCGGAGCGCGCGCAGGCCTATGCGGCCGACATCACCTACGGCACGAACAACGAATACGGCTTCGACTACCTGCGCGACAACATGAAGTACGAGATGGCCCAGATGGTCCAGCGCGGGCACAACTTCGCCATCGTGGACGAGGTCGACTCGATCCTCATCGACGAGGCGCGCACGCCGCTCATCATCTCCGGCCCCCTCGACGACCGCTCCGAGCTCTACAACGCCATCGACAAGGTGATCCCGCGCCTCGCCAAGAGCGATTACGAGGTCGACGAGAAGCAGCGCTCCGTGGCGCTCACCGAAGAGGGCACCGAGAAGATCGAGGAGCTGCTGCGCGCCGAGGGCCTCCTGAAGGAGGGTGACCTCTACGACGCCCAGAACGCCACCCTGGTCCACCACATGAACCAGGCGCTGCGCGCCCATACCCTGTTCCAGCGCGACAAGGACTACATCGTCCGCAACGGCGAGGTGGTGATCATCGACGAGTTCACCGGCCGCATGATGCCGGGCCGCCGCTATTCGGAAGGCCTGCATCAGGCGCTCGAGGCCAAGGAGCACGTGCAGGTCCAGCCCGAGAACCAGACCCTCGCTTCCATCACGTTCCAGAATTACTTCCGCCTCTACGAGAAGCTCGGCGGCATGACCGGCACGGCAGCCACCGAGGCCGACGAGTTCCTCGAGATCTACAACCTCGAAGTGGTCGAGATCCCCACGAACCGTCCCGTCGCCCGTATCGACGACGACGACGAGGTCTACCGCACCATGGAGGAGCGCTACCAGGCGGTGATTCGCGACATCGAGGCCTCCTCGGCGAAGGGGCAGCCGATCCTGGTGGGCACCACCTCCATCGAGAAGTCGGAATATCTCGCCGACCTCCTCGTCAAGGCGGGCTACAAGCTCATCGACTTCGAGGACCCGCAGGCCCTGGAGCCGCTCTACCGGGATGCGCGGGCCGGTCGCGGCACCAAGCACTTCGCCGTGCTGAACGCCCGCTTCCACGAGCAGGAGGCCTTCATCGTCGCCCAGGCCGGCGTGCCGGGTGCGATCACCATCGCCACCAACATGGCTGGCCGCGGCACCGACATCCAGCTCGGCGGTAACGCCAAGATGCGCATCGAGCGCGAGCTCGCCGGCATCGAGGGCGAGGAGCGCGCGGCCAGGGAGAAGGCGATCCTCGACGAGGTCGCCATGTTCAAGGAGAAGGCCCTGGCGGCCGGCGGCCTCTACGTGCTCGGCACCGAGCGTCACGAATCCCGGCGCATCGACAACCAGCTGCGCGGCCGCTCGGGCCGCCAGGGCGATCCGGGCCGCTCCAAGTTCTATCTGTCGCTCCAGGACGACCTGATGCGCATCTTCGGCTCCGACCGCATGGACGGCATGCTGCAGAAGCTCGGCCTGAAGGAAGGCGAGGCCATCATCCATCCGTGGATCAACAAGGCCATCGAGCGCGCTCAGGCCAAGGTCGAGGCCCGCAACTTCGACATCCGCAAGAACATCCTGAAATACGACAACGTCATGAACGACCAGCGCAAGGTCGTGTTCGAGCAGCGCAAGGAGTTCATGGCGGAAGAGAGCGTGCGCGAGACCATCGACGACATGCGCCATGGGGTGATCGAGGACATCGTCTCCCGCGCCATCCCCGAGAACGCCTATGCGGAGCAGTGGGACATCCAGGGCCTCAAGCAGAACGTGGCCAACTTCCTCAATCTCGACCTGCCGGTCGACGAATGGGCGAAGGAGGAGGGCATCGCGGACGACGAGATCCGCGAGCGCATCACCAAGGCCGCTGACGAGGCTTACGCGCAGCGCGTGGAGGCGAACTCTGCCGAGGTGATGAACTACGTGGAGAAGCAGGTCCTGCTGCAGAGCCTCGACCATCTCTGGCGCGAGCACCTGGTGACCCTCGACCACCTGCGCCAGGTCATCGGCTGGCGCGGCCTCGCCCAGCGCGATCCGCTCAACGAGTACAAGTCGGAAGCCTTCGAGCTGTTCAACACCATGATCACGCATCTGCGCGAGCAGGTGACCGGCCAGCTCATGCGCATCCAGGTGGTGTTCCAGCAGCCCGAGGCACAGGTGCTGCCCGACATGTTCCCGCAGCATCTCGATCCCGCCACCGGCGAGAACGAATTCGACATGCCTCAAGGAGCCGCCTTCGGCGAAGGCGGGGCCCTGAACTTCGCCGCGACTTCCGTCAATCCGTCCACGGGCGCCCAGCGGGACCCCAACGATCCCTCCACCTGGGGCCGGGTCAGCCGCAACGAGCCCTGCCCCTGCGGCTCGGGCAAGAAGTTCAAGCATTGCCACGGGCAGTTCGTGGTCTGAGGCGAAGAGCCGAAATGACAAAAGCCCGGCCCCGCGCCGGGCTTTTATTTTGAGCGCCGGCCCATTCCCGGGCCGCCATAGAGATAGTCGTCCGGCAGGCCAAGGCGGCGGCAGGATTGCACGGCGGGCGACGATGGCAGGACGAGCCGGTCGCTCGCCTTGGCCATGGCGCGGACGAACGCGCGCTCGAAGCGGTTGAGGCGCCAGGATCCGCCGAGCCCGAGCCGTTCGCGCACCCATGGCGGCAGGATCTCGACGGCGGCCTTGAGCAGAACGCTCTGCATCGATCGCATGGGCGGCGGCAGGAGCGGGGCCTGCTTCATGATATCCAGGAACTCGAACACCACGGGCGAGGCGACGAGCCGTCCCTTCATGGCCTCGAACAGGGCATCGAGGTCCCGCTGCGATGAGGGGGCTCCGACGGCGCCGTAGAGCCGCGCCGCAGGGGCGGATTCCCTGAACAGGGACCTGCATTCGCTCTCCGTCAGGCGTCTCGCATAGGCGCGGTAGGCTTCCGTGAAGCCGAAACCGGCCGTCGCCTGGACCCAGTTGAGCAGCGCTGGATCGTTGGCGTGGTAGCGTTCGCCCTCGCGGGTGTGCCCGGCCACGCGATCGTGCCGCCGGACGACGCCGGCGATCATCGCTTCCGCCTTGCTGCGCGCGCCGTAGATGGTGACCATCGCGGCCAGTCCCGTTCGCCTCAGCCGGGTGAGCGGGTCCGTCCGGAAGCTGCTGTGCTGCCAGACGCCGTCGCGGACGCGGGGCTCCCCGAATTCGAGCAGGACAGCCGCCACGCCGCCGATGAAGACGGTGACGGGATTCTTGAAGATGCGCCAGGAGACCGAGTCCGGGGACACCAGCGCGGCCTCGAGGGGCGGGTCGGTGAAGTCGAAGGCCTGGACGGGCTGGAGGAGCGACAGGGCGAAGCTGTCGATCTGATTCTGCAGCGGTCCCGGGAGGGTGATGATGTTTCGATCGTAGAACACGGCGTAGCCTCCGGTCTTCAATTCGCTCACGGAGAGGAAGTTGCCAGGGCCGTCCTCTTCAGGTCCGAAGCGCAGCAAAAAGCCCGCCGAAGCGGCGGGCTTTCGAAGGGGCCAGAGCTGTCCAGTCGGGTCAGTTCCCGACCTGGGCGACCGTCACGCCGGTTGCGGCCTGGGCGCGCTTCTGCGACTTCGCCGGGGCCTTCAAGGCCGCGGCGGGAGCGATCGCCGGTCCGGCCTGGGCCGTCTCCGCAACGGGCTTGGGCGAGGTGCTGAAGAGATCGGCGACGTTGCTGAACATCTTGTAGAAGGGGGTCTCCCCCGATGCGGGAGCCGCGACGGGAGCGGCTTCGGCCGGCTGAGCCGTCGCGACAGCCTGAGGCTGCGGATCGGCCGGAGCCTCCCTCATGGACGCGAAGGCCAGCGCCGTCGTCGGCGTCTCGATCTTCTCGCGGCCGCTGTCGTCGAGGGCGATCTGCTGCGGGCCGGAGGCGATGCCCTCCGTGCGGCTCACGAAGCCGAGCCTGCCGTCGGTGACGCCGGACGCGTTGGCCAAGGCCGTGCGGAAGGATTCGTGGGTGTCGCCGTCATGATAGACGAGCTTGATCGGCTTCACGCCCTTGGAGACGAGTTCGGCCACTTCCTGCTCGTCGTGGCGCTGCTTCTGCTGGACGGCGGCCAGGACGGTCGGATCGGCGTTGAACTGGTAGCGCCTGTTGGCGACCACGACCGGGACCTCTTCCTTCGTCACCTCGAAGGTGTCGAAGCCCTCTTTCAGGTTCTTCCAGAAGGCGATGTTCGGGTCGAGCCGGTGCTTGGCCAGGTTCTCCGCCGTCATCCGGAACGGATAGGACTGGAACTGGAAGGCGCGCTGGCCGCTGGCGAAGGCCTCGCGGGCGATCGCGTAGATCTCGGCGATGTTCTGGTCCGTCATGGCGAAGCAGCCGCGCGAAGAGCACGAGCCGTGGACCATGATGTCGCCGCCGCTGCGGCCGAGCGAACGGTCGAAATTGTTCGGATAGCCCGTATCGAACGACAGGTAATAGGCGGAATTCGGGTTCATCTGCGCCGGGGTGACCGTGTAGAAGCCTTCCGGCACCTGGCGGTCGCCTTCGCGGGTCTTGGGGCCGAGCTGGCCCGACCAGCGGCAGATGGGATAGGTCTTGAGCAGGGCGTACTTGCCGTTGGACCCGCGCTTCCAGACCTCCAGCTCCGATTCCTTCTTGTAGGCCCGGATCAGGATCGGATCGTTCTTCGACATGCCCTTGGTGGACATGAGCGCCATGGTGGAAGACGGAATCGGGACAAGATGGCGCGTGGAGCCTCGGGCGAGATTGTCGTCCTGACAGGCAGCAAGCGCGAGCGCCAGGCTCGCGGCCAATGCGATACGCTTCAACATGGGGGACCCCGCAATTCTGATCTGCCGGCTCTATGCCTGACAGTTCCCCTTAAACCCCTAAATCGTTAGCCTTAACTCCGCATTACTGCAAGCGGGGCCGTGATGGAGTCGCGGTTAATGGGGGGTTAAAAGCGCTTCTTCGGAGGAGGCTCGCGGCGTGTCATCTCCCCTGGTGTACCCCTGCGGAGGGATGGATCCACAATGTCGGGGCCGGCTCCCGGCAGGAGCTGCCCCGGCAGGACCATGCGCTTTCTGGAACGTCCTAGAGCTTGCGGCCGATATTGAGGAACTTCTCGGCCCGGTGATCCCGGATCTCCGCGGGTCCCATGTTGCCCAGATCGTGCAGGGCTTCCTCGATGGCGTTGCCGGCCGCCTGGATGGCGGCCTCGGGATCCCGGTGGGCGCCGCCCACGGGCTCCGTGACGATGCCGTCGATGATTCCCAGGCGCAGGAGGTCCTGGGCGGTGATCTTCATGTTCGTGGCGGCGTCCTGGGCGCGGGCCGCATCGCGCCAGAGAATGGACGCCGCGCCCTCGGGCGAGATCACGCTGTAGATGGCATGCTCCATCATCAGCACCTTGTTGGCGGTGGCGATGGCGATGGCGCCGCCCGATCCGCCCTCGCCGATGATGATGGACACGTTCGGCACCCCGAGGCCCAGCTGCATCTCGGTGGAGCGGGCGATGGCCTCGGCCTGGCCGCGTTCCTCCGCCTCGATTCCCGGATAGGCGCCGGCGGTGTCCACGAAGGAGAGCACGGGCAGGCCGAAGCGGTCGGCCATCTCCATCAGGCGCACGGCCTTGCGGTAGCCCTCTGGGCGGGCCATGCCGAAATTGTGCCGGATGCGGGTTTCCGTGTTGTGGCCCTTCTCCTGGCCCATCACGCAGACCGGCTGGCCCCGAAAGCGGCCGAAGCCCGCGACGATGGCCTCGTCCTCGGCGAATTTGCGGTCGCCCGAGAGCGGCGTGAACTCGGTGATCAGGCCCGCGCAGTAATCGACGAAATGGGGCCGCTGCGGGTGACGCGCGACCAGGGTCTTCTGCCAGGGCGTGAGCTTGGAGTAGAGATCCTTGAGGGCATCCGCCGCCTTGGCTTCCAGGCGTGAGACATCTTCCGTGATGGAAACGGCATCCCGGTTCTCACCAAGGGCACGGAGCTCTTCGACCTTCGCCTCAAGCTCGGCGACAGGCTTTTCGAAATCGAGGTAACTGCGCATCAGACTCTTTGGAAAATGAATGCCGGAATGACTGAATAGCCTCGCCGGTGGGGGCGGACACTGGCGATTTAGGGCACTTAAGTCAAGTTGAGCCCCGCGTTACTCTCCAAAACCGGGCAAAATCAAGGAAGATCAGCGATCCGGGACGCCGGGGCCGGGATGAAGACAGGGGCCGTGCGGCGGGAGCGGCGCACGGCCATGACCGTGCCGGGGCGATAGAGCTGCTTGGTGGCCTCCACGATGTGGAGACCCGCGAAAGGCAGTGAGAATCTCGATCCGATGGTTTCCCAGGCCTGCGCCGTACCGAGGATGAGGCGGCTGGTGAGGGGCGGCACGTAGAGGGTCTCCGCCCAGCCCTCCGGCGAGAACCAGGTCTGCCGCATGAGGCTCTTGAGCTGCGAGCGGCTGTAGGGCTGGCCATGGCCGAAGGGGGTGGTGTCCATCCGGGCCCAGAGGCCGCGGCGGTTGGGGGCCACCATGATGATGCGGCCGCCCGGGGTCAGGATGCGCCAGATCTCGTGCAGGAGCTCGCTGGGACTCTCCACGGTCTCGAGGGCATGCACCACGAGCACCCGGTCGATGGAGGCATCCGGCAGAGGCATCGTCAAGGGGTCCACGAGGGCCGAGGCCGAAACGCCGGTGCCCGGCCAGTTCACGACGCCCTGGCTCGCGGGCATGAAGGCGATGGTTCGCTCGGCCTCTCCCCTGGCGGCCGAGAGATAGGGAGGAGCATAGCCGAGGCCGAGCACGCGCAGGCCCGTCAGCGGGCCCCAGAAGCGATTGATGGCCCGGCCGACATAGCGGCGCGTCACCGCCCCGAGGGGGCTGGCGTAGAAGCTGCGCAGATCGGTGATGTCGATGCTCATGACCTCGTTAAGACATTCTTCGATCGAAGCGGATAACGCATGGTGATGGACCTGGATCTGTCAGCACATCGTCCTGGGACGGACCCGGCTCCGCCCCTGCGGGCGCCACCCGAAAGGAGCATCGGATGGATTTCCAAAAGCGGATTCCCCTTTTGGGCCCGAAGCTCTAGTTGACTGTTCCATGATAGCCCGCCGCGCATCAAGACAAGGTTCCACGATGTCAGCCCAGATTCACGCCTTTCTCTGTCTGCAGGACAATATCGGTGCTCTGATCCACGATCCCAAGACGGGCGAATGCGCCGCCATCGACGCGCCGGAGGAGGGGCCGATCCTGACGGCGCTCGCCGAGACGGGATGGCGCCTCACGGATATCCTTATCACCCATCGCCACAGCGACCACGTGCAGGCCGTCGAGGCCCTGAAGAGCCGTACCGGCTGCCGGGTGGTGGCGCCAGCCAAGGCGCGCGAGGCGGTGCCGGGCGCCGACCTGTGGGTGGGCGAGGGCGATGGCGTTCTGGTCGGGACGCTCGAAGCGCGGGTTCTCGAAACCCCCGGCCATTGCGCGGACCATGTCTCCTACTGGTTCGAGCAGGACAGCGTGCTGTTTGCCGGCGACACCCTCTTCACCCTCGGCTGCGGGCGCATGTTCGAAGGCACCTATGCGGATTTCTGGCGCACGCTGCAGCGGCTGGCGGCTTTGCCGGACGAGACGAGCGTCTATTGCGGCCATGACTACACGCTCTCGAATGCGCGCTTCGCGCTGGCGGCCGATCCGGGCAACCTGGCACTGAAGGCGCGCGCCGAGGAGGCCGAGCAGGCGAAGGCCGAGGGGCGCTTTCTGGTGCCGACGACGGTCGGTGCGGAAAAGGCCACCAACCCTTTCCTGCGGGCGGGGGAGCCTGCGCTCGCGAAGACCGTTCATAAGGAGGGCGCTGCGCCCGTCGAGGTCTTCCAATCCCTGCGGGAATGGAAAAACAGATTCTGAATACGCGGCGCAGGGCAGGAGTAGCACGTCCCATGAACGATCACAGCCTCATCATCGGACTCGAAAGCAGGCTGCTGAACGCCTGGCCGTCGTTCGATTATCAAATTTACGACGGCTGGGTCCTGCGTCTCGCCAACGGCTATTCGAAGCGCGCCAATTCCGCGACGCCCTTCCGGCCGAACGCAACCCTCGACGAGGAGCTGATCGATTACATGGTCGCCCGCTTCGTCGAGGCGAATATCCGCCCCACTTTCCGCCTGAACGGGCTCGAGGCCGAGGATGCGGACGAGCAGCTCAAGCTGCGGGGATTCAAGGAGATCGAGCCCACCCATGTTCTCGTGGCGCCGATCGGGAGCCGGGATTGCGAGCCCGATCCGGAGGTCGAGCTCCAGCCTCAGGCGTCGAAGCGCTGGGTGCGCGAGGCCGCGTCCTCCTATGGCGGCGACAAGGCGGACGACGCCACCCTGATGCAGATCGTCAGCCGCATCCGGCAGAAAGCGGCCTTCGCCACGCTCAGCCTCGACGACAAGCCGGTGGCCTGGGGCCTGGGCGTGGTGGAGCGGGGCTATATCGGGCTTTACGATATCGTCGTCGCGCCCGATCTGCGGGGCATCGGGCTCGGACGCCGCGTCGTCTCAAGCCTCATGGCCTGGGGCTGCCAGCAGGGCGCACACAGCGCCTATCTCCAGGTGCGCGAGGAGAACGAGATCGCGCGCTCCCTCTATGGCGCGCTCGGCTTCCAGACCGCCTACCGCTACACCCACCGGGTCATGCCTGGGCGCTCCGTATAGAGGTGATGATTCTGCTGCCGCGGAATCATCCCTCTTTCTTGCTTGGCCGCATTTCCTGACGGCGCGCCGGATTCGCTTCGCCGAAAAATCCCTTGGGCGTCAGCGTCGCCACCAGCGCGCCCGCGACGATGAGGCCGCAGGAGAGGGCGAGCGTCAGCGACGGCTCCGCGTAGCCTGCCAGAACGAGCAGAAGCGTCGAGAGGACGGGCGTCGCATAGGAGGCGACTCCGAGGAAGCGGATATCGCCGCGCTTCATGCCGATGTCCCACACATAGAAGGCGCCGCCCACGGGCCCCAGGCCCAAGGCCAGCACGGCCAGCCACTGGGTCGTGTTCTCCGGCCACACGGTGGTCTCGAAAGCGAGATGGCAGACCCAGCTCAGCAGCGACGTCATCAGGCAGAAGCCCGCCACCGCGTCGGTGGGCACCTGCCCGAAGCGGCGCGAAAGCACCGAATAGCCGCCCCACACGAAAGCCGCCACGAAGGCGCAGGCGTAGCCGGGCAGATATTCCGTCCGCGCCTCGAAGGCGCCGCGTCCGGCGATCAGCACGATCACGCCCGCGAAACCGAGAAGCGCCCCCACCAGATGCGCGCGCCGCAGGTGCTCGCCGGGCAAGAGCGAGGAGAAGAGCACGATCAGGAGCGGCCACAGGTAATTGATCAGCCCCGATTCCGCCGGCGGCGCCCAGCGCAGGGCCGCGAAATAGAGTGCGTGGTAGCCGAACAGGCCGCCGATCCCGAGGGCCCATACGATGGGCTTCTGCCGCAGGGCTCTGATGCCCTGCGGCCGCGCGATCCAGCTCACCATGCCCACGAGCCCGCCGACCAGGAACGTCATGGCGTTGAGCTGGAACGGCGGAATCGTGCCCGTCGCCGCCGTGAACAAGGCGAGCATGGACCAGAGCAGGATGGCGATGAGGCCGATGGTGGTGGCGGTGCGTGTCGTCATGGCTCCCGCCACTAGAGCATCGGGGCAGAAAGCGGAAGGCGCTTTGTGAGCGCACGCTCCTCATTTCGCGCGGGAGGGCATCACCTTGCGCGAGCCGGAGGTCCGCGCCGGAAAAACCGGGAGGCCGGAGGATTCTAGTAGGTCGTGCGTCCGCCGCTCAGGTCGAAGGTAGCGGCCGTCGTGAAGGAGTTCTCCTCGGAGAGGAGCCATGCCACCATGGCGGCGATCTCGGGAAGCTCGACGAAGCGGTCCCGGGGGATCCGGACGCGCATGTATTCGATGAATTCCGGCGTCAGCGAATCGAGGATCTTGGTCTTGGCGGTGGTGGGCGTGATGCAGTTGACGGCGATGCCCGTCTTGGCGAGCTCCTTGCCGAGGGATTTGGTGAGGGCGATCACGCCGGCCTTCGCGGCGCTGTACGCGGCGAGGTTCGGGTTGCCCTCCTTGCCGGCGACCGACGCGATGTTGACGATGCGGCCGTAATTGTTCTCCTGCATGACCGGCACGATGGCCCGGCAGCAATTGAAGGTGCCGGTCAGGTTGATCTCGACGACGCCGCGCCATTCCTCGGCCGAATACTCGGCCAGGGGTTTGACCGGTCCCGTGATCCCGGCGCTGTTCACCAGCCCGTCGATGCGCCCGAAGGCGGCGCGGGTCTGCTGCGTGGCGTGCTCGACGGACAGGGGATCCGCCACGTCGGCGCTCAGCCCGATGCAATCCCCCGAGAGCGCCGCGGCGCTCGCCTCGGCCTCCTCCTGGCGCAGATCCCAGATGGCGACCCTCGCGCCGGAGCGAACGAGCCGCTCGCCGATGGCATAGCCGATGCCGCGGGCCCCGCCGGTGACGACCACGGTCCGGCCTTCCATGTCGATTCGATTCATCGTTGCTCCCCGTTTGCAGGATCGTGAGGCGCGGGATGGTCCCGGGCAGGACTCATGGGCATGCGTGCATGGTCTCGCGCCCGGGAACGCGCCTTTCTTCAGGTCATGTACTGGCCGCCGTTGAGGGTCAGGGTGGAGCCCGTCACGAAGCCCGCATCGTCGCTCGCGAGGAAGAGCACCCCGCGCGCGATCTCCTCCGCCTCGCCGAGGCGGCCGACGGGGATGAGCGGCAGGATCTTGGATTTGAGCACTTCCTCGGGCACGGCCTTCACCATCTCGGTGGCGATGTAGCCGGGGGCGATTACGTTGACGGTAATCCCCTTGTTGGCGTTCTCGAGGGCCAGCGCCTTCGCGAAGCCGATCACGCCGGCCTTCGCGGCGGAGTAGTTCGCCTGTCCCATCTGGCCCTTCTGGCCGTTGATGGAAGAGATGATGATGATGCGCCCGAAGCCGCGTTCGCGCATGCCCTCGATCAGGGGGCGCGTGCAGGTGAACATGGAATCGAGATTGGTGCGGATCACGGCGGACCACTGATCGAAGGTCATCTTGTGGAACATGCCGTCGCGGGTGATGCCCGCATTGTTGACAAGGACGTCGACGGGGCCGAGTTCGGCCTCCACCGCACGGATGCCCGCTTCGCAGGCGGCTGGATCGGATACGTCGAATTTGAAGACGGGAATGTCCGTCTGGGCCTTGAACTGATTCGCGGCCTCGTCGTTGCCGCCGTAATTCGCCGCAACCCTGTACCCGGCCTGCTTCAAGGCCGTCGAGATCGCGGCGCCGATGCCGCGAGTGCCTCCAGTGACCAATGCAACGCGCGCCATGCCTTTTTCCTTCCCTCAAACGTGCATCGCAGAACTCTGACGGTCCCGCTGATGCGATGAAGTTCCTTCCTCCATCGTCAGCTTAATACATGTGGCGCTGCCTGACACGGTGTAGGTCCGTTGTTTCACCTAAGCCTTTCGATACATGCGAAAACGGCTTGCGCCCTGTGCGAGCGCAAGCCGTTCTTGGATCCCGGGGCAGCGCCGCGGCGCTGCCGTTGGCGAGCTTTCTCTTAGCGCTCCAGGCACATGGCGACGCCCATGCCGCCGCCGATGCAGAGGGTGGCGAGGCCCTTCTTCGCGTTGCGGCGGCCCATCTCGTGCAGCAGGGTCACGAGGACGCGCGCCCCGGAGGCGCCGATCGGGTGGCCGATGGCGATGGCGCCGCCGTTCACGTTCACGATGGACGGATCCCAGCCCATGTCCTTGTTGACCGCCAGGGCCTGGGCCGCGAAGGCCTCGTTGGCCTCCACGAGCTCGAGGTCCTGAACCTTCCAGCCGGCCTTTTCGAGCGCCTTGCGGGAGGCCGGGATCGGGCCGGTGCCCATGATGGCCGGATCGACGCCGGCGGTCGCCCAGGAGGCGATGCGGGCGAGCGGGGTCAGTCCGCGCTTCTGCGCTTCCGCCTCGGTCATGAGCACGAGGGCGGCCGCGCCGTCATTGATGCCCGACGCGTTGCCGGCCGTCACGGTGCCGTCCTTCGAGAAGGCCGGTCTCAGCTTGGCGAGCGCCTCGACGGTCGTTCCGGCGCGGATGTACTCGTCCTGCTCCACCACGATGTCGCCCTTGCGGCTCGAGATGGTGACGGGCGTGATCTCGTCCTTGAAGCGGCCCTCCTTCTGGGCGGCCTCGGCCTTGTTCTGGGAGGCGGTGGCGAAAAGGTCCTGCTCCTCGCGGGTCAGCTGCCAGCGCTGGGCCACGTTCTCGGCGGTGTTGCCCATATGATAGCCGTTGAAGGCATCCATGAGCCCGTCCTTGAGCATGGTGTCGGTGAGCTTGAAATCGCCCATCTTGGTGCCCGAGCGCATATGCGCGGCATGCGGCGCGAGCGACATGGACTCCTGGCCGCCCGCCACGATGATGCGGGCATCGCCGTTGGCGATCTGCTGCATGCCGATGGCGACCGTGCGCAGGCCCGAGCCGCAGAGCTGGTTGAGGCCCCAGGCGGTCTTTTCCTGCGGCACGCCCGCGGCCATGGCGGCCTGGCGGGCGGGGTTCTGGCCCTGCGCCGCGGTGAGGATCTGGCCGAGGATCACCTCGTCCACGTCCTCGGCCTGCACCTTGGCGCGTTCGAGGGCGGCCTTGATGGCGACGGCGCCCAGCTCGTGGGCCGGGGTATTGGCGAATGCGCCGTTGAAGGAGCCGACCGGCGTGCGCGCGGCGCCGACGATGACGATGCTGTCCTGGGCCATTCCTCTCTCTCCTGTGACTGGATGTTCCATAGATAGGGCTGGTTCGATCAAAGCCCCAGACCGGGCGATGTCAAGGACAGGATAGGACAACCCAGGCATGCCGCCGTTAGACTTTTGGCGCTTTGATCATGGGACATAAGGCTTATAATCAGGAGAGGCCGCCGGCCTCCGGGCCGGGAGGCGGCCACCGGTCTGCAGGAGCGTATCGAGTCCACATGGCGACGGAAAAACAGCCGACTGTCATCAAGAAATATGCCAACCGCCGCCTCTATCACACCGGCACCTCGACCTATGTGACGCTGGAAGACCTGGCGGGCATGGTCCGCCAGGGCGAGGATTTCGTGGTCTACGACGCGAAGTCGGGCGAGGACATCACCCGCACTGTGCTGGCCCAGATCATCTTCGAGCAGGAGAACAAGGAAGGGCAGAACCTTTTGCCCGTCACCGTGCTGCGCCAGCTCATCCGCTTCTACGGCGACAGCATGCAGGCCCTGGTGCCGAGCTACCTCGAATTCTCCATGAACAACCTCTCCCAGGAGCAGCAGAAGCTTCGGGATCAGATGGCCCAGGCCTTCGGTTCCGGGGCCTTCCAGGCCATGGAGGAGCAGGTGCGCAAGAACATGAGCTTCTTCACGGAGGCCATGCGCATGTTCGCCCCCTTTCCGCCCGGAGGACCGGGCGCTCCGCCGCAACAGGCCCCACAGGCGGACGAGACCGACGATCTCGACGCCCTCAAGCGCCAGATGGCTGACATGCAGGCCAAGCTCGACAAGCTGGCGAACAAGTAAGAGGGGCTCTGTTGCTCTCAATCCGCTTTACGGATCAAGCCGAATGGTGGGTGTCGGGAGAGACTTTCGACCGTCTCTTTCAGGCAGGATTGAAAGCCGGAGCGATCGCTCCCGAGCTGGAATTCTGGCGTCATGCGGCCAACGCCAACGGAGGCTTGAGCCTATCCCTCCTGGAACCAAGCGAATCCAACGAACTCGCTCGGTGTCTCTACGAGACTGCGAAGAGCGAACTCTTGAGGGTTGAGGGCAAAAACGCGAAGCCCGAAGACAAGGCTTACAAGGAAGGGCTTATGAAGCTCCTGGGAGCCCTCTAGAAACGTCAGCCCCGGGCCTTCTTCAGCATCCCGCGAAGGCCTTGCGGCTGCGCCACGGCCTCCGGCGCGCCGAACAGAGACCCTTCCAGGTAGTCGACGCCCCAGGCGGCGAGCAGCCGCGCGGTCACCTCGTCCTCCACCCATTCGGCCGCGACGGAGATCCCCAGGTTCTGGGCCCGGTCCGCGAGGCCGCGCACGAAGAGGCGGTCCTCCGTCGAGCGCTTCAGGGGCTGGATGAAGACCCCGTCGATCCTGAGCATGTCGAAGGGCATGTGGCGCAGGCTCGCGGACGACACATGGCCCGAGCCGTAGCCGGAGAGTGCCAAGCCGATGCCGAGGGCCTTCATGGCATGGAGGCGGCCGAGGAGCGTCCCGTCCTTGGCCAGGACGATTTCCGGCACCTCGATCATGAGGCGCGACTCGATGCCGGGCCGCGCCCCGAGATGGGCGGCAAGCAGAGGCAGCCATTCCGCATCCCTCAGGGTCGCGGGCGCGACCGGCAGGGCGAGGCGCTCCTGGGGATGGCCCGCCAGGTGCTCGGCGGCCAGCTCCAGCATGCGCCCGTCCACAAGCAGGCCGAGATTCGCCCCGTCCAGGGTCGGGACAGGGCCGAGGGGCACGATCCGTCCGCCGGGCCCGGTCAGGACGGCCGTGGCCCGCATCAGCACCGGGTGGCGGCCATGGGCCTCCACCATGGGGTAGCAGGCCAGGGTCAGGCGCCGGCCGTTGAGGGCCGCCGCCACGTCGAAGGAGGCCTTCTCCACATGAGCCGGGCGCGAGGCCGGGCGGGGATCGTAAACGGCGAAGGGCTGCGGGCCCGCGAGCGCCGCTTCGAGGGACTGCTCGGCGAAGCGCAGCAGCTTGGTCGCCTTGAACGTATGGTCGGGCGCGCAGGCGGCCGCGAGGGTCAGGGTGCCGGAACAATCCTTCAGGAGGCCCGCCGCGCGCTTCATGGCGCCCGCGGCCTCCGAGGCCGGGCAGCTGGTCAGGGTGAGGGTGAAGCGACTGGGGCTCAGGGCGCCGAAATGGTCCTGCCGCCGCATCATGGGGCGGAGCCTGCGGGCCACGATGTCCAGGGCGTCCGCGCCGTCGCCTTCCAGGGCTCCGACGATCAGGGTGCAGGTCTGGGAGACGCGAATCGCTTCGTTGATGCCGTTCTGGATCTGCATCAGCAGGCCGGATCGGGCCTGGATCCGGGCGGGCAGGGCCTGGACCGCCAGCCCTGCGTCGGTCCTCATGAGGCCGCGCACGAAGGCCGGCATGCCATGGGCGTCGGGCTGCCAGCGGCCGGCATCCTCCACCATGAGCACCCGGTCGGGAGCGAGGCGCAGGGCGTAGCGGGTCTCGAAGCTGCCGCCGTCAAGGGCCTTCGCGGCCATGGCCTCAAGGCGGTCGGCCCCGCTTCCGGGCTCGACGAGCTGCGAGAAGGCCCGGCCCGTGCGCGGCAGGTCCCGGGCCGGAATGCCCAGGAGGGCAGCGGCATTCGGGCTCCAGGTCAGGGCGTCGGACAGGATGTCCCAGGAATAGACGGCCCCTGAATGAGACGCCGGTGAGGCCTCGAGGCCCTGGCGCTTGTGCGGCGTCCGGGGTGCTCGCTGAAAGATCCCCGCCCGGCCCGGCCGCTTCGTCGCCATTGCCCCAACCCTCACACACTCGATACGCGCCGGGGCTGCAAAAGCCAGTGCCGGGCCCCGTCAAAATCCGAGGCTCAAGGATCGGGCTTCAGGCTTAACGAACTGTAAAAAATGCCGGAAAATCAGGGGCTTTGGGGATTGTGGGCATAAAAAAACCGGCGCATGGCGCGCCGGCTCTTTTTGCTCGCATGCCGCGTAGGATTACGCGTCAGCCTTCACCTTCAGGACCTGACGGCCGCGGTACATGCCGGTCTTCAGGTCGATGTGGTGAGGACGGCGAAGCTCGCCGGAATCCTTGTCCTCGATGTAGGTCGGGGCCTTCAAGGCATCGGCGGAGCGACGCATGCCACGCCGCGAGGGCGACGTTTTTCTCTTAGGAACGGCCATTTCTCGTCTCCGGTCAAAAAAGCGGAGCGCCCGCTCAACCGGGGAACGCTCACATCTCAAACTTGATGAGGTTGCGCCTCATACAAGGTCTTGGAGGAAATATCTAGTCCCTCCTGCTTCGAAAAGGCCTTTCATCGTCGCAGGTCAGGGCTTCAGGCACGCGCTGTAGGGGGCGGCCGCCGTCATCCGGGCCTGAAGCTGGCCCGCCAGGGCGCCAAGGCGCTTGGTCGGGCGGGCTGGGTTGCGCCTGAGTGGATTGGGCAGCGCCCGGGCGAGCAGGGCGGCTTCCCGGCGGGTCAGGTTCCTGGCGGGCTTGCGGAAATATTTCTGCGCCGCCGCCTCGGCTCCGAAGACCCCGTCACCCCATTCGGCGACGTTGAGATAGATCTCCATCATCCGCCGCTTGGACCAGATCAGGTCGAGATAGAGGGCGATGGGGATTTCCAGGCCCTTCCGGATATAGGAGCGGCTCGGCCAGAGGAAGAGGTTCTTGGCCACCTGCATGGGAATGGTCGAGGCTCCCCGGGACGGACCGTCCTCGTCCGCATCCTCCACCACCTGCCGGATCGCGGTCCAGTCCACCCCGCCATGCTGGCAGAACCGGCTGTCCTCCGATGTCATGACCGCGAGCGGCAGGTGGGGGGAGATCTCGTCGAGGGAAACATAGGTCCTCTCCACTCCCTGCAGGGTCAGCCAGCGGCCGAGCATCAGCGTGGAGACGGGCGGCGCGACCCAGTACAAAAGCCCTAGCCAAATGACGGCCCCGACCCATAAGAGGATAAGACAAAGGCCGGCCTGGGCGAGGCGGCGGAAGAAGCGGGCGGCCGTCATCGGCTCCCCCGACCGCAGCGCCCATCTCCGGCCCGATCGTCCATCACCATTCTCCTCGGAGGGAGCTGCGGCTCCGTCCGAATTCGGGCTCATCATGACGCCATCCACCAGCACTTTCAGCGCGCGGCTCAATGCGGCCGCAAAGCTCGTCGAAGCCAATCTCGAAGCCTTGCTAGCAGACAATGCCCGCCACGGCGAGATTGCGCGGCCCGCCCGGTTGATGGCGGCCATGCGCCACGCGGTGCTCGGAGGCGGCAAGCGCCTGCGACCCTTCCTGACGATCGAGGCCGCGCGCCTCTTCGGCTTCGAGGGGCAGGGAGCGCTGCGGGCGGGCTCGGCCGTCGAGCTGCTGCATTGCTATTCCCTGGTGCACGACGATCTTCCCTCCATGGACGACGACGACCTGCGCCGCGGCCGCCCGACGGTCCACAGGGCCTATGACGAGGCGACGGCGATCCTCGCGGGCGATGCGCTCCAGACCCTCGCCTTCGAGGTGCTGGCCGATGCCGAAACCGATGCCGACCCAGCGGTGCGGGCCGATCTGGTGCTGGGCCTTGCCCGCGCTGCGGGGCTCGGCGGCATGGTCGGCGGCCAGATGCTCGATCTCTCGGCGGAGGGCCGCTATGGGGATGGGGCAGTCTCCATGGGGGAGGCCGGGGTGCGCCAGCTTCAGATGATGAAGACCGGAGCGATCCTCGCCTTCTCGGTCGAGGCCGGTGCAATTCTCGGACGGGCCGATGCGGGCGCGCGGCGGAGTCTCGTGGAGTACGGACGCGCCCTCGGCGCGGCCTTCCAGGTGGCCGACGACATCCTCGACCGGGAGGCTTCCGCCGAGGCGCTCGGCAAGCGCACCGGCAAGGACCAGGAGAAGGGAAAGGCCACGCTGGTCGATCTGCTCGGGCTTGAGGGCGCGAAGGGCGAGTGCCGCCAGCTCGTCGAGAGGGCCGATGCCGCGCTCGGCGGATTCGGGGACAGGGCGCGGATCCTGCGGGACGCCGTGCGTTTCGTGGTCGAGCGCGAGGTCTGAGGGTCCGTTCGTCTCAGGCCCGCGCCGAGTGACGGCGCTTGAACCAGGCGGGCCGCTTCATCTCGCTCACGATCACGCCTGCGACGATCAGCGCCGCTCCGATGAGAGCGGCGGCGGGCAGCCGCTCGCCATAGAGGCGTCCGACGATTCCCGCCCAGACCGGCTCGCCCGCATAGATCACCGTGGCGCGGGTCGGGGAAACGGTCCTCTGCGCCCAGTTCATGGCAAGCTGGATGCCGGCGCTGGCAAGGCCGAGGCCGACGGCGCTGACGATGAGCAGCCATGACGGCTCCGGCAGGGCTTCGCCGAGCGGCGCCATGAAGCCGAAGGCGAGAAGCGAGGTGACGGCGAGCTGCACCACGGTGACGCGGCGCGCATTCACCTTGCCGGCAAAGCCGCCGATGAGGATGATCTCGGCCGAAATCGCGGCGGCGCAGAGGAGCGTGAGCAGTTCCCCGAGCCCGAGGCCGATGGCGGTTCCGTCGGGCCCCGCGAGCAGGGCGAGGCCGATGAAGGCGAAGGCGATGCCCGTCCATGCCATGACGCTCGGCGGCCTTTTCAGCACCAGCCATTGCAGCAGCGGCACGATGGGCACGTAGAGCGCCGTGATGAAGGCCGATTTGCTGCTGGGGATGTATTGCAGCCCGAAGGTCTGGAGCGTGTAGCCGAGGAAGATCGCGATGCCGATCATCACGCCCGCCTTGATCTCCAGCCAGGTCAATCCGCGCAGCACGGGCGCGGCGACGAGCGCCATCGCGGCCGCCGCCGTGCCGAAGCGGAGCCCCACGAAGAACAGGGGGCCGCTGACGCTGAGCGCGTTCTGGACGACCAGGAAGGTCGCCCCCCAGATCACCGTGACGGCGATCAGCACCGCCTCGCTGCGGCTGGGAATGAAAGAGGCGGCGGATGGGCTGGCGCTCAAGACAGGCTCCTGGACGGGATGCGCGTCGTTAGGAGCAATCACCCCCACGGTCAAGACGCGCGGGAGCGGCGCCCCGCCAGGCGAGCGTTCCGAGTGGAAGCTGCCTCAGAGCATTCTTCGGCGAAGCGGACCCGGTTCGCCATCAATGATTGTGGAGACAGTTCTAGACGGTGACCTGCGTGCCCACTTCCACCACGCGCCCGGTGGGAATCTGGAAGAAGTCCGTGGCGTCGCTCGCGGATTTCGCGAGGCCGATGAACAGCTTGTCCTGCCAGAGCGGCATGCCGGACTGGGTCGCCGGCCGGATCGAGCGGCGCGAGAGGAAGAACGACGTCGCCATGATGTCGAACTTGAAGCCCTGCTTGCGCAGGATCGCGAGGCCGCGTGGAATGTTCGGCGTCTCCATGTAGCCGTAGCTCAGGCGGATGCGCCAGAACGAGTCGCCCACATGCTCGATGGCGACCCGATCGTCGTCCTCCACGCGCGGCACGTCCTCGCCGCGCACGGTGAGGATCACGTTCTTCTCGTGCAGCACCTTGTTGTGCTTCAGGTTGTGCAGGAGCGCGGCGGGCGCGGTGTCGGGATCGCTGGTGAGGAACACGGCGGTGCCCTTCACCCGGTGCGGCGGACTCTTCTCGAGCATTTGCACGAGCTCGAGGAGAGGCACGTCGATCTTGCGGGTCTTCTCGAACAGGATCCGCGTGCCCTTCACCCAGGTCCACATGATCACGAAGAACGTTCCGGCGACCAGGAGCGGCACGTAGCCGCCGTCGAGGAGCTTGAACAGGTTGGAGGATAGGAAGGTGACGTCGAGGGCGAGCAGCGGCACCATCACGAGGGCCGTCTTGAGCGGGCCCCAGCCCCAGACCCGGCTGAACACCAGGCAGGCGAGAAGGGCCGTGACGATCATCGTGCCGAACACGGAGATGCCGTAGGCGCTGGCCAGATTGCTCGACGAGCCGAACGACAGCACGAGGGCGACGACGGCAGTGAGAAGGAACCAGTTCACCCGCGGCAGGTAGATCTGCCCCTGGTGCGTCTCCGAGGTGAACCGGACCTCCAGGCGCGGCAGCAGTCCGAGCTGCACGGCCTGGCGCGTCAGGGAGAAGGCGCCGGTGATCACCGCCTGGCAGGCCACGATAGTGGCAATCGTCGCGAGGATCACGAGCGGCAGGAGAAGCCATGGCGGCGCGAGAAGGAAGAAGGGGTTCGTGACCGCCTCCGGATGCGAGAGCACGAGGGCGCCTTGCCCGAGATAGTTCAGGGTCAGGGCCGGAAAGACGACCGTGCCCCAGGCCGCGCGGATCGGCTTGCGCCCGAAATGGCCGAGATCGGCATAGAGCGCCTCCGCTCCCGTCACGGCGAGGCAGACGCTGCCGAGAATCGCGAAGGCCGTTCCCGGATGGGTGAACAGGAAGGACACGCCATGATACGGGTTGAAGGCGAGGAACACCTCCCAGTCGTCGGCGATGTGGAGGAGGCCCAGCCCGGCCATGCTCAGGAACCACAGGAGGGTGACGGGGCCGAAGAAGATCGCGACCTTGCCGGTGCCGCGGCTCTGGGCGACGAAGAGGCCGATGAGGATCGCCACCGCGGTCGGCAGGATGTAGGCCTCGAAGGCGGGGACGACGAGCTTCATGCCCTCCAGCGCCGACAGGACCGAAATGGCGGGCGTGATGGCGGCATCGCCGTAGAACAGGGCCGCTCCGGCGATGCCCATGATCAGCACGGGCAGGCTCCGTCGTCCGAGCGCGCGCTGCAGGAGCGCCACCAGGGTCAGGGAGCCGCCTTCGCCCTTGTTGTCGGCGCGCAGCAGCAGAATGACGTATTTGACGCTGACCGTCAGGATCAGCGCCCAGATGAGCAGCGACAGGATGCTGATCACCAGATCGCGGGTCAGGTCGACCGGAACGCCGTGATGCCCGCCGGTGGCGGCCTTCACGGTTTCGCGCATGGCGTAGAGCGGGCTCGTGCCGATGTCGCCATAGACGACGCCGATGGCGCCGAGAGTCAGCGTCCAGAAACTCGCCTTATGGTGGGTGTCCGGTAAGGTAGCCTCCGGAGCCGCGGAATCCGCATGCTTGGGAGCGACAGCTTGCTGTTCTGCCATATGTGTTTTCTGCAGCGGATGTCCGCGGGCGGCCCTTGTTCCAAGTCACTCTGCAATGACGGTGAAGGGCGGCCCCTTCTCGTTGAGTGCAGCGGCCGTCATCGCCGGCGCGGCGGGCTGTCTAGCACATCGCGCTTGAGCTTAAAACGGAATTTCGACCGGGGTTCCATATCCCTCTTCGGCCACCCTATTCGGCGGCGTTGCGCTCCGGCTGCCCGTAGGTTTTCTCGATGTAATCGAGCACGACGGCCTGGAAATCCTGCGCTAGGGTCGAGCCTCGTAACGTCATTGCCTTCTTGCCGTCGATGAACACGGGAGCGGCGGGCTGCTCGCCCGTTCCAGGCAGCGAGATGCCGATATTGGCGTGCTTCGACTCGCCGGGCCCGTTCACGATGCAGCCCATCACCGCCACATTGAGGTTCTCGACGCCGGGATAGGTGCGCCGCCACTCGGGCATGGAGGTGGAGATCCAGTTCTGGATGTCCCGCGCCAGCTCCTGGAAGACGGAGGAGGTGGTGCGGCCACAGCCCGGGCAGGCGGCGACGAGCGGCACGAAAGTGCGAAAACCCATGGTCTGGAGCAGCTCCTGGGCCGTTTTCACCTCAAGGGTGCGGTCCCCGCCCGGCTCCGGCGTCAGGGAATAGCGGATCGTGTCGCCGATGCCCTCCTGCAGCAGGATGCCGATGGCGGCGGAGGATGAGACGATCCCCTTGGTGCCCATGCCGGCTTCGGTGAGGCCCAGATGGATGGCGTAGTCGGAGCGGCGCGCGAGTTCCTGATAGACGGCGATCAGGTCCTGCACGGCGGATACCTTGGCCGACAGGATGATGCGATCCTTCCCCAGGCCGATCTCCTCCGCGCGGGCAGCCGAGAGAAGGGCGGACTGGACCATCGCTTCGCGGGTCACCCAGCGCATGTCGCGCGGGCGCGGGGAGGCCGCGTTTTCGTTCATCAGATGGGTGAGGAGCTCCTGGTCGAGAGAGCCCCAGTTGGCGCCGATGCGCACGGCCTTGCCGTACCGGATCGCCAGTTCGACGATGGCCGCGAACTGGCGGTCCTTCTTTTCCCTGAAGCCGACATTGCCCGGGTTGATGCGGTACTTGTCGAGCGCCTCCGCGCAGGCCGGGTGATCGGCCAGGAGCTGATGGCCGATATAGTGGAAATCGCCGACGAGCGGAACGTCCACGCCGAGCCTGTCGAGCCTCTCGCGAATTTTCGGCACCGCTGCGGCGGCCTCGTCCCGGTCGACCGTGATGCGCACCAGTTCGGATCCGGCGCGGGCGAGCGCCGCCACCTGGGCCACGGTCGCATCCACATCCGCCGTGTCCGTGTTGGTCATGGACTGAACAACGATCGGAGCCCCGCCGCCGACCGTGACGGAGCCGACCCGCACGCCCACCGTGCGGTGGCGCGGAGCTGGGCCTGCGAGGCTCTCAGGGAAGGCGGCTTCGGAAGAGGAGGGCTTAGGAGACATGCTGCAATCCACGGTGGCCGATGGTTTTGAGGCCGCCGTCGTTTAGCTGATGCGAAAAGCCCTTCCCGTCAAGCGCGGCATGGTCGGCGGACCGGCAGGAGCAAGGGAAAGCCTTCCTTTATGTCAGGTTATATAGATATACGGAGAAAGGGTAATTACATCCGTGTGAGGCATCGCCTGCCGCAAGGCTTTCAGCTCTGCCGGAATTCCCAGACGCTGGTTTTCTTGATCTCGGCATCCTCGAGGGTGCGCGTGACCGGAACCTCGTAGATCGCGAGCCGCGCGAGCCGGTCTGCCGGCAGATAGCTGCGGCCCGGGTCGCCGATGAGGACAGTTGCCCCGCGCCGGCTCAGGCTGAACAGCCAATCGGTTACCCTTAAGGCAAGGTCGCGCTCATAGCAGATGTCGCCTGCCAGGACCGTGTCCCATCCCTGGTCCTGCCCGATGATGTCGGCCTGGAGGGGGGTGATCCTGACGCCGTTCGCTTCGGCGTTCAGGCCGATGGCCGCGATGGCGAAGCTGTCGATGTCGCAGGCCGTGACCTCGGCGGCACCCGCCTTCATGGCCGCGATGGCCACCAGGCCGGATCCCGACGCGAAGTCCAGCACACGCCGCCCGCGCACCGTTTCGGGATGGTCGAGGATGTAGCGGGCGAGCGCCTGACCGCCCGCCCAGGCAAAGGCCCAGAAGGGGGGCGGCAGACCGATCTGCCCCAGTTCCTCTTCCGTGCGCTGCCACAGTTCCGTCGCCTCGTCGGCCACGTGCAGCGAGAGCTCGGGTGCATGGGGCACCGGCAGGAGCCGCGTTTCAGCGAGGATGAAGGCTCTCGGGTCGGCGATCATGAGTTCAGCATCGAGGCGTAAAGCCGTTTGACGTCGTCCATCACGTCCCGCTCCGTGAAACCGTCGAGGACGCGGGCGCGCGCCGCCGCGCCCATGCGCGCCAGCCTCTCGGGATCCTGGGCGAGGAACAGGAGCGCCTCCGTGAGGGCGGCGGCATCGCCGGGAGGCACCAATCGGCCCTCAAGGCCGTCCCGGACGAGAGCGCGGCAACCGGGAACATCCGTGGTGACGATGGCCCGGCCGCAGGCCGCCGCCTCCAGGAGCGTCCGCGGCAGGCCTTCTCCGCCCCGGGAAGGAAGGCACGCCACGTGATGGTCGCGCCAGATCGCGGCGATGTCCCTGGTCGCGCCATGCCAGGAGATGCCCTGTTCGGCGCCCCAGGCCTTCAGGGTCTCTTCCGGAATGGCTTTCGGGTTCGACGGGTCGGGCGCGCCGTAGAGGGAGAGTTCGATATCCGCGCCCTTCGCCCGGGCCGCGCGCACGGCCTCGACGGCGAGGTCCACGCCCTTCGACCAGAGCATGCGTGCCACGAGGGCGACCTTCAGCGGCTGCGGGGGGAGGGGAGTGGGCGCGAGGGCCGCGGGATCGATCCCGGCGCCGCCGACGATCGTGACCTGCGGGTCCTCCGGGTCAAGGCCGAGGAGCCCGGGATCATCCCTGTTCTCGAAGAGATAGCGGGTCTTGGGGGTCTCGAGACCGCGAACCAGGAGCCGTACGGCGCGCTGCGAGAGCCGCGCGATGCGGTCGGTCCGGGCGCCCAGGAAGCCGAGGCCCGTGAGGGCAAAGACGCGCCGGCGGGTTCCCGCGAGGGCGGCCGCGAAGCCTCCGACCAGGATGCTCTTGAGGGCGATGCAATGGACGATGTCGGCCTTCTCGTCCTTGAGGATCGCGGCGAGTTGGCCTGCGGCATAGCCCGCGACCATGGGATTGATGCTGCGCCGCTCGACCTGGAGCGGAACCACCCGCGCGCCCGTGGCTTCGATGGCCTCCCGGTGCGCGCGCACGCGGGTGACGACGGAGACATCGAGTCCCAGCTCCCGCGCGGCCCGGGCCATGGGGAGGAAATGAGAGGCGAAAAACCAGTCCTCCGTAATGACGAAGACGAGCTTGCGGCCTGAGAAATCGGGATGATCGGACGACAAGGGAAGCCTTGGGTGAAGCAGCCGTGCTCTTCTAACGGTCCTGGCGCTCCGAGGGAACCACCCTTTTCTCCCGCCCGTTGCATTCGGCCTGGAAAGGAGGCGTGAATGAGAGAGTGGCTGCCGACGATCCTGGCGACGGTTGCGGGAATATTGTCCACGGCGAGCTTCGTCCCGCAGGTGCTGAAAGCCTGGCGGGAGCGTGACACGGCGGCGATCTCGAAACGGATGTACCTGGTGACGGTGACCGCCTTCACCCTGTGGTCGGCTTATGGGTTCCTGATCGGCGCCATGCCGCTCATCGTCTTCAACCTGCTGAGCTTGGGTCTGAGCGGCACGATCCTCTACCTCAAGATCCGCAATGACCGCCTCGAGGCCCGGACAGGCAAGTCTGCCGCAGATCTGCGCAAGGAACCGGGCATGGTGCGCTCCGGTTGACCTTCTGCTTCAAAGCAAGGCGAGACATGCTGCTGGACCCCAACCCCTCGAACGATTCCATCGTCGATCCGCGCGATGCGGCCGAAACGGCGGGACTTGTGTACGTGTCCGACGAGGAGCCGGGCATCCGGCGCAGGAGGTCCGGAAAGGGCTTCACCTATCTCGGCCTCGACGGAAAGAAGGTGGCGGACCGGGCCACGCTCGACCGGATCAGGTCGCTCGCCATTCCGCCCGCCTATACGGATGTGTGGATCTGCCCGCAGGACAATGGCCATCTCCAGGCCACGGGGCGCGACGCCAAGGGGCGCAAGCAATATCGGTATCACCCGGCATTCCGCGAGGCGCGGGAGAGCACGAAATTCGAGCATATGCTCGAATTCGCACGCGGCCTGCCGGCCATCCGCAGGACCATCGACGAGCACATGAGCCGGCGCGGCCTCCCGCGCGAGAAGGTTCTGGCGACGGTGGTGCACCTGCTCGAGAACACCCTGATCCGCGTCGGAAACGAGGATTACGCGAAGCAGAACAAGAGCTATGGCCTGACGACCCTGCGCGACCCGCATGTGAAGGTGGATGGCAGCGAACTGCGCTTCCAGTTCAAGGGCAAGAGCGGCAAGACCTGGAAGCTGCAGGTGAAGGATCGCCGCGTCGCCAAGATCGTGAAGGCCTGCCAGGATCTGCCCGGACAGGACCTGTTCCAGTACCTCGACGAGGACGGCGAGCGCCAGTCGGTCACGTCCTCCGACGTGAACGCCTACCTGAAGCAGATCACGGGACGCGACATCACCGCCAAGGATTTCCGCACCTGGGCCGGAACCGTCCTGGCGGCCATGGCTCTGTCCGAGTTCGAGCAGTTCGACAGCGACGCCAAGGCGAAGAAGAACATTCGCGCTGCCATCGAGCAGGTCTCCGCCCGCCTCGGCAACACGCCGACGATCTGCCGCAAGTGCTATGTGCACCCGGAGGTGTTCTCCTGCTATCTCGAGGGCGGTCTGCTCCTGGAGATCAAGAAGGAGATCGAGGCCGAGCTGCGCGAGGATCTGCCCTCGCTCAGGCCCGAAGAGGCGGCGGTGCTGAGCCTGCTGCAGGAGCGGCTCTCCCGCGAGGCCGAGGAGCAGGCGAAGAGGCCGGCGGGAAGCCGCCGTCTGGCGACGGGCGGGAAGCCGTCCAAGGACGCGCCCGAGATGCGGGCCTGACGCCTTGACCCGAATCCTCCCTCTGTGCTCCACCTCGTCCCAAAGGGAGCCAGGGATCCGATGAGCCGTTCGATCACGGCGCTTGCCGCGCTCATGCTCATGCTGGCCGGAACGGGCGCAACCGCGCAGGAACCGAGCTGGGTGGAGGTGAAATGCGCCCGCTACAAGAAGGCCTGGGGCGAGGCCCTCGAGCGGACGAAGGCACAGGGCCTCGGACGGGAGTTCCTCGAACGGCATGACGCCTTCCTGGCCTCCGGATGCACGGCCAAGACCGATGTCTGCCCCCGCTCCGAGGAGGAGCTGGCTCTCGCGAACATGATGGTGATCGCCGCCATGAATGCCGGAACGGCGAGCACCTTCCCGCCTTTCGCCTGCCCGAAATAGCGGTCAAAGTCCGGCCCGCCTCGAACATTTTCCTCGTGCCTGGCGTTAGGGTTTCGCTCCATCCCCCTCGCGAGGCTGTCCATGCGCATTCATCATCTCAATTGCGGCTGCATGTGTCCCGTGGGAGGCAGGCTTTGGGACGGGGTGAGCCGCGGCCTGACCGGGCATCTGGTCTGCCATTGCGCGCTGGTCGAGACCGACCGTCACGGGCTGGTGCTCATCGATACCGGTTTCGGGTCCCGCGACGTGGACGACCCGTATGGGCGGCTGAGCCCGCTTTTCGTTCATGTCAACCGGATCCGGCTCGAGCATCGCTACACGGCCCTCGAGCAGGTCAGGAGCCTAGGGTTCTCGCCCCGTGACGTGCGCCACATCGTCCTGACGCATCTCGATTTCGATCATGCGGGCGGGCTGGAGGACTTCCCGGAGGCGAGGGTGCATGTGCTTCGCGCCGAGGTTGAGGAGGCCGAAGCGCGCCACGGCTTCATTCATCGCCGGCGCTATCGCCCCGAGCAATGGGACCAGGTGCGCGACTGGCGCTTCTACGATCCCTCTGGAGAGAGCTGGTTCGGCTTCGATTCCGTGCGCGATCTCGACGGCCTCCCGCCCGAGATCCTGATGATTCCGCTGCCGGGTCACACCATGGGGCATGCGGGTATCGCCATCGATGCGCCAGACGGTTGGCTTCTCAACGCGGGCGATGCCTATTTCCATCGTCACGAGATGGACGAGGAGCCGTCCTGCACGCCAGGGCTTCTCGCCTACCAGAGGATGATGGAGGAGAACCGGGACATGCGCCTGCACAACCAGGACCGGTTGCGTGATCTGGCAAACGAGCGCGCCGGCGACGTCCGCATCTTCTGCAGCCATGACCCGATCGAGCTCGAGGCCCTCCAGCGCCTCGGCACGGGCTGGAGGCCGCTTGCAGCCGAAGCGGCCCGTTCCTCGCGGTACTCATAAGGGCCGCGGCCCCTGGTCCCCTGAAGCCTTTGCCCTAAAAGCAGCATAGGCCGTCAAAGGGGAAGTGGCATGGAACTCGATGCCCTGTTGCTGTCGCGTATCCAGTTTGCGTTCACGATCTCGTTCCACATCATCTTTCCGGCTTTCACCATCGGCCTCGCGAGCTGGCTCGCCGCCCTGGAGTTCAACTGGCTGCGGACCGGAAACCCGCTCTACCGCAATCTCTTCCGGTTCTGGGTCAAGGTCTTCGCGGTCTCCTTCGGCCTCGGCGTCGTCTCTGGCATCGTCATGAGCTACCAGTTCGGCACCAACTGGTCGCGCTTTTCCGAGTATACCGGCAACGTTCTCGGCCCAGTCATCGCCTACGAGGTCATCACGGCCTTCTTCCTGGAAGCGGCCTTTCTCGGGATCATGCTGTTCGGATGGGAGAGGGTGGGCGACCGGCTGCATTTTTTCGCAACCTGCATGGTGGCCCTGGGAACGTTGATCTCCGCCTTCTGGATTCTCTCCGCCAATTCCTGGATGCAGACTCCCGCCGGTCACGCCATCGAGAACGGCAAGGCGGTGCCGGTCGACTGGTTCAGGATCGTCTTCAACCCCTCCTTCCCGCTGCGCTACGCCCACATGGTGATGGGCTGCTACATCACCACCGCCTTCGCGGTCGCCGGCATGTCGGCCTGGATGCTGCTGCGCCATCCGCACGATGCGCCGGAAGCCAAGCTCGCGGCTTCGCGGCGCTCTCTCTCGATGGCCCTGTGGTTCGCCGCCCTCTTCGTGCCGGTCCAGATCGTGATCGGAGACCTTCACGGGCTGGGCGTGCTGGAATATCAGCCGACGAAGCTCGCGGCCATCGAGGGCAATTGGGAGCGCATGTCCAACATGCCGCTGCGCCTTTTCGCCATTCCCGACGAGGAGGCAGAGACCAACCACTACGAGATCGGCATTCCGAAGGTCGGCAGCTGGGTCCTGACCCACGCTTATGACGGCGTCGTCCCCGGTCTCAAGGAGGTGCCTCCCGAGGACCGTCCTCCAGTGTGGCCCGTGTTCTTCTCTTTCCGCATCATGGTGGGCCTCGGCTTCGCGATGCTCGGTATCGGCCTGTGGAGCCTCTATCTCCGCTGGAAGGGAACGCTGTTCACCAACCGGACCTTTCTCACCGCCGCCATGCTCATGACGCCGTCGGGCTTCGGCGCCGTGCTGTTCGGCTGGTTCACCGCGGAGATCGGCCGCCAGCCCTTTGTGGTCTACGGGCTGCTGCGCACCGCCGATGCGGTCTCGCCCGTCGCAGCGGGCGCGGTCACCGCATCGCTCCTCACCTTCTTGGTCGTCTATACCTTCATTTTCGGGTTCGGTTCCTACTACCTCGCGAAGCTCCTGCGGCGCGGGCCCGATCCCATCGAAGACATCCGCGGCGACGACATCGGCAGGAAGCCGAAGCGTCCGTTCTCCGCGCTGGACGAGGGCATCGAGGGCAGGCCCGGCCACCGGGCGCAGCCTGCGGAATAGGAGAGCCAGAGCATGTTCGGCTTCGGGAACGAATACGAAGGCCTTGCCTTCTGGCTGCCGCTGATCTGGTCCGCCCTGATCGCCGTGGCCGTCGCCATGTATGTGATCGTCGACGGGTTCGATCTCGGCATCGGAATCCTGTTCAAAGCGGCCCGCAGCGAGAATTGGCGGGACAGGATGATGTTTTCCGTGGCGCCCATCTGGGACGGCAACGAGACGTGGCTGATCCTTGGCGGCGGCGGTCTCTTCGCCGTGTTCCACATCGCCTATGCGGTGCTCATGCCCGCGCTCTACGTTCCGATCATCCTCATGCTGATCGCCCTCATCTTTCGCGGGGTGGCCTTCGAATTCCGCTTCAAGTCCGACCGCTCGAAATTCCTCTGGGACAATGCGTTCTTCTTCGGCTCGCTTCTCGCGACCTTCTTCCAGGGCATGGTGCTCGGGGCCTTCGTGCAGGGCTTTGCCCATGACGGGCACCAGTTCACGGGAGGCACCTTCGATTTCCTCACGCCCTTCAGCGTGGTCACGGGGCTCAGCCTCATCTGCGGCTATGGCCTGCTCGGCTCGACGTGGTGCGTGATGAAGACCACGGGTGAGCTCGAAATCTGGGCGCGCCGCATGGCCCTGCGTTTCCTGGTCGCGACGATCATCGCCATGGCGGTGGTGTCCCTGTGGGTTCCGTTCCTCGGCCGGCAGATCGAGGCGCGCTGGTTCTCCTGGCCGAATATCGCGTTCCTCGCGCCGATCCCGCTCGTTACGGCCTATCTGGCCTATCGCCTGTTCCGCGACCTGGAGGAAGGGCGGCATTATCGGCCGTTCTTCCTGGCGATCGGCATGTTCCTGCTCGGCTATCTCGGGCTCGGCGTGAGTCTCTTTCCCTTCATCGTGCCGCCGAACCTGACGATCTGGGACACGGCCAATACGGTCCACTCCCAGCTCTTCGCCCTGGTGGGATTCGCCATCGTGCTGCCCATCACCTTCGCCTACACGGCCTATGCCTATTACGTGTTCCGGGGGAAGGTCGCTGACGAGATCCAGGGCGGCGGCTACGGGTATCACTGATGCAGGCTGGAGCGCATCGCCCGCCGGAAGGCCGCTCGAGGCGCCTGCTCTGGTTCGTGCTCATCTACGTGCTGAGCCTCGCGGCCTTTGCCGTGCTGGTCTACGGGCTGAAGCTTCTCATCCCGCGTTGAGGCCCGCGATCTCCGCCGGACCCGTCCGGACGGCGGAACGCTTGTGCGAGAAGGCCTGAAGCAGATTTGGTCGCAGCGAGATTATCCGTATCCGCCATATTCTGGCCTTTCATTCACTTCACACGGTCTCCCCCATGAGATGCCGGTTTCGGGCCGGGATCTTGAATTGCAGCCGGATGGCGGGGCCTCCGACGGTTCAGAACGTCGGGTGGATCGGAGCCGATCGGACAGGTCGTCTCGTGCCGTGCCTCATTCGGATAAATTTTTTATTGTTTGCAATGAGTTGTGCTTGAAACAGGCGATGCCGCCGCTTTCCCCTTCATTCAGAGGGGAAGACGAGGTTTTCGGAAAATCGATGACAATTCGAATTGACATTCGGATATTTAATAGTGTTACAAAAGGGTAGCGTTGCGGAATGCGCTGACTTTGGTGCACCCCGATATCCTTAAGAGCCATGAGAAGGCCAGGAAACGAAGTCCCAGCCTTGCTACTATGCTCCGGCGATCCGAAGTCCGACATCGAAACTATCGCAAGACAGCGACCGGCTTGATAGGGTATAACCTGTCTCTGGTCCGCAGAACTGAACGGTGTGCCGCAAAGCCGGGCCATCGGTGGAAAGACGAGAATGAAGCAAGCATCGAGAAATCGGGAAGAGAGCACCGAGGTTCAGGACGCCCTGAAATCCTGCTTTCCTTCCTTCAGGAGCGTGGCCGTTTTCTCGGCGGTCGTGAACATCCTGGCTTTGACCGGGTCGATCTACATGCTCCAGATCTATGACCGCGTCCTGTCGAGCCGGAGCATCCCAACCCTGGTCGGCCTCTCGCTGATTACGCTGGCGGCCTATACCCTTTCCGGCGGCCTCGACATGCTGCGCGGCAGGATGCTGGCCCGCATCGGCGCCCGCTTCGACGAGATCCTCGCGCCGCGCGTGTTCGACCTGGTCGCCACTATGCCCCTGAAGGGCGCCAAGCCTTCCGAGAGCATGCAGCCGATCCGGGACGTGGACACGATCCGCGGCTTCCTGTCCGGGCTCGGGCCGACGGCTCTCTTCGACATGCCCTTCATGCCGATCTTTCTCATCGGCTGCTTCATGATCCATCCCTGGATCGGCGTCTTCTCCGTGATCGGCGGCGTGTGCATCATCATGCTGACGATCTATACGGACGCGAAGAGCAAGGCGCCGTCCTACGAGGTGACGAAGAGCGGCGCCGAACGACAGGCCATGGCCGAGACCAGCCGCCGCAACGCGGAGGCGATTCGCGCCCTCGGCATGCTGGGCCATCTGGGCAAGCGTTACGACGCGGTGCATGTCCGCCACGTCAATGACGGCCTCGCAGCCAGCGAATCCTCGGCAGGCATCAGCGCCTTCGCCAAGGTGTTCCGCATGACCCTGCAATCGGGCATTCTGGGCCTCGGCGCCCTCCTGGTGATCGAGGGGCAGATGTCCGGAGGCCTCATGATCGCGGGGTCGATCCTGATGTCCCGCGCCCTCGCGCCGATCGAAATCGCCGTGGCGCATTGGAAGGGCTTCACCGCTTCCCGCCAGGCCTATCGCCGCCTCCAGCACATCATGTCCCTCGTTCCGGCGCAGGGCCAGCGCATGCCGCTGCCCACTCCGAAGCAGGCGGTGCTCCTGGAGGATGTCTATGTTTCGGCTCCTGGCGCGCAGTTCCCGATCGTGCAGGCCGCCAGTCTGCGGCTCCAGGCCGGCCAGGGCCTTGGCCTGATCGGGCCTAGCGCTTCCGGCAAGTCGACCCTGGCTCGCGCCCTCGTGGGCGTATGGCCGACCTTGCGCGGCGAGATCCGCCTCGATGGCGCCGCCCTCGACCAATGGGAGCCCGACAGCCTCGGGCGCCACATCGGCTACCTGCCGCAGGACGTGGAACTGTTCGAAGGCACCGTGGCCGAGAACATTTCGCGCTTCCAGCAGGACCCGAAGCCGGAGAGCATCATCGCGGCGGCCAAGACGGCCGGCGCTCACGAACTGATCCTCAGCCTGCCGGATGGCTACGATACGCGGATCGGCGAAAGCGGAGCCTCCCTGTCGGGCGGCCAGCGCCAGCGTGTCGCCCTGGCCCGGGCGCTCTACGGCGACCCGTTCCTGGTAGTCCTCGACGAGCCGAATGCGAGCCTCGACGGCGCAGGCGACGAGGCTCTGAACCAGGCGATCCTGTCCGTGCGGCAGCGCGGCGGCATCGTCATCGTCATCACTCACCGTCCGGCCGCCCTGGGGCAGGTCGATCAGGTCGCCATCATGGAAGAGGGCCGCATCAAGGCCATCGGCCCGCGGGACGAGATCCTGCAGGGCGTGATGAAACGCAATGTGGCTCCGGCGCCAGCTCCCACGGTGCGGGTGCAGCCGGCGCAGGCGCAGGCCGGAAACCTGCGGGAGGTTAGTTAAATGATTGTCATGCAAAAACCCCAGAAACCTTCGATGCACGAGAAGGTCCTGCGCCAGTCGAGCGTTGCGGGGCTGGCCATGATCGCCCTCTTCGCCGGCACGATCGGCCTCTGGGCGGCGACCTCGACCCTGTCGGGCGCCGTCGTGGCGGGCGGCCAGTTCGTGGTCGACAGCAGCGTCAAGAAGATCCAGCATGCCACCGGCGGCATCGTCGGCGAGCTGAAGGTGAAGGAAGGCGACCGTGTCGCGGCGGGAGACCTGCTCATCCGCCTGGACGAAACCCTGACCCGCGCCAACCTCCTGGTCGTGTCGAAGCAGCTCGACGAGTATATCGGGCGCCAGGCGCGCCTGGAGGCCGAGCGCGACGGCATCGGTGAGGTCAAGATGCCGCCCGAATTCGCCGATCGCCTCGACGAGCCCGCGATTCGCAAGATCATGTCCTCCGAGCGTACGCTCTTCGAGGCCCGCCGCGCCGCGCGGGATGCCCAGAAGGATCAGCTCAGGAAGCGCATCGCCCAGTCCCAGGACGAGATCACCGGCCTGAAGGCGCAGCAGGAGGCGAAAGTCCGCGAGGCCGCGCTGATCCAGGACGAGCTCAGGGGCGTCCGCGACCTCTACCAGAAGAACCTGGTGCAACTCCCCCGCCTCAACGCGCTCGAGCGCGATGCCGCCAGCATCGAAGGGCAGCGGGGCCAGCTCATTGCCGCCGTGGCCCAGGCCGAAAGCCGCATCGCCGAAACATCGTTCCAGATCATTCAGATCGACGAGCAGATGCGTGCGGAGGCCATGCAGGAGCTGCGCGACATCCAGAGCAAGATCGCCGAATACACGGAGCGGCGCGTCGCGGCCGAGGACCAGCTGAAGCGCATCGATATCCGGGCGCCGAGCGACGGCTACGTGCACCAGCTGAACGTCCACACCATCGGGGGCGTCATCTCGCCGGCGGAGCCTGTCATGCTCATAGTTCCCACGAACGACAAGCTCGAGCTGGAGGCCAAGGTTCTTCCCAACGACATCGACCAGGTGAAGCTGGGACAGAAGGCGGTCGTGAAAGTGCACGCTTCGAATGCGCGCATGATGCCCGACCTGCATGGCACGGTCAGCCGGATCTCGGCCGACGTGTCCCGTGACCAGCAGACGGGCGCGACGTTCTATACGATCCGCGTGGAGCTGCCGCAGGAAGAGATCAAGCGCCTCGAAGGGCTCCACCTCATCGCCGGCATGCAGGCCGAAGTCTTCGTCGAGGTCAACGAGCGTACGCCGTTCGAGTACTTCTTCAAGCCCATGAAGGACCAGATCGCCCGCGCCTTCCGCGAGCACTGAGCCTTCCCAAGGGACTCCCCTCGGACCGCGGCCGGCTCCTGAAGCCGGCCGCGTTTTTTATTGCCCGGGCTCCCGCTCGAGGTTCAAACCTGGAAAATTCGGGAGAAAAACCCATAACAGGGACGGGCGCCCCCCGGGGCCGCGCCCGGACGGGAGCAAGGCATCGGACCTTCGTCGATGCTTCGGCTTCAGCCCTTCGACACGTCTTGGACATCCTAAGGAAGCAGAGGTTTGAGAATCATCTTTCGCTTCGGCGGCATCGCGTTGCTTGTTGCGGCCATCGTCATCCTGGCCGTTCTCCCGTTTGCCACATCCTTCGTCGAGCAATGGGCGCGGCGGGACGTGGAACTGCGTTCCCAGCTGGTCTTCAATTCCGCTCGGGACCAGGTCGCCGGCCTTCTGGCCACCAACGATGCGGGAAGGCTCGCGGCCCTCTTCGAGCGGATCGCCTCCGACGAACGGGTTCTCGCCATCGGCTACTGCGAAGGGGAGGAATTGCGCGCCCCGACCCGGGGCATGCCATCCTCCTTCTCCTGTGAGCAGGCGGCCAGGGGCGAGACCGAGAGCTTCTCCACCATCCGCAGCCAAGGCCATGAGATCCTGGTCAGCTCGTTTCCGCTGGTCGCTTCCGGAAGGGAAGGGCATCTCGTGGTGCTCCATGACCTCAGCTATGCGGACCGCCGGGGAGGCGAGGCCCGGAACTACCTCTTCCTGGCCCTTGCAGGCGTCGCGTTCGGGGCGGCCGCCCTCGCGACCCTGATCGCGGCGTTCATCATGCGCCGGTGGCTGGCCTCCATCCGGCAGGCCCTGGAGAACGCCCGCGCGGGCTCCGCGGCCGCGCCGGAGCAGGAGAACATCATCCCTCTCGGACAGGAGATCCGGGACGTGCTCCAGGAGCTGGAATCCTCCCGCCGGACCATCGACGCGGCCCATACGGATTGGAACCCTGATACGCTCCGGGCGGCTCTTTCGAATGAACTCTCGGGATCCGAGGTGATCGTGGTCTCGAACCGCGAGCCCTACATTCACAATCGGACCGAGAGCGGGCAGATCTCCCTGCAGATCCCAGCGAGCGGGCTCGTCTCCGCCCTGGAGCCGGTGGTGCGCGCCTGCGGCGGCACGTGGGTGGCGCATGGCAGCGGCTCGGCGGACCGCGAGACGGTGGATTCGAACGACCGCGTTCCGGTGCCGCCAGCCCATCCCTCCTACACGCTGCGCCGTGTCTGGCTGACCGACGAGGAGCAGGACGGCTACTACTACGGCGCGGCCAACGAAGGTCTCTGGCCGCTCTGCCACATCGCCTTCGTGCGCCCGGTCTTCCGCGAGCAGGACTGGCAGTACTACCGCTCCGTCAACGAAAAATTCGCTGACGCCATCGTGGCCGAAGCCAAGCGTGAGGATCCGATCATCCTGGTGCAGGATTATCATTTCGCGCTCCTGCCGCGCATGATCCGCAACAGGCTTCCTCAGGCGACGATCGTCACGTTCTGGCACATTCCCTGGCCGAATGCGGAAACCTTCGGCATCTGTCCCTGGCGGGAGGAGATCATCGATGGGCTGCTGGGCTCGTCGATTCTCGGGTTCCACACCCAGGCCCATTGCAACAACTTCCTGGACGCGGTGGATTCCTATGTGGAAAGCCGCATCAACCGGGAGACGGATTCGGTCACGTTCGGTGGCGAGGAGACCCAGATCCGGCCCTATCCGATCTCCATCGAGTGGCCGCCGACGGCCCTGGCGGGCCAGAAGCCCGTCGAGGAATGCCGCCACGTCGTGCGCGAGAGACTGGGACTTTCCCCGGACATGCGCATCGGAGTCGGTATCGAGCGGTTCGACTACACGAAGGGCATCCTCGACCGCATGCAGGCCATCGACGCGCTGCTGAGCGAGCATCCCGAGTGGCACGGCAATTTCACCTTCATCCAGGTGGCGGCTCCGACCCGCAGCAAGCTGGCGAATTACCGGCAACTGCAGGAGGAGGCGGAAGCTCTGGCGCGCGAGATCAACGAGCGGCATGGGAGCGACGGATACCAGCCCATCAAGCTCCTCATCCGGCATCACGAGCCCGACGAGGTGTTCGAACTATTCAGGGCGGCCGACCTCTGCATCGTATCGAGCCTGCACGACGGCATGAATCTCGTGGCCAAGGAATTCGTGGCCGCGCGGGACGACGAGGAAGGCGTCCTCATCCTTTCGGCCTTCGCGGGCGCTTCCCGCGAGCTGTCGGAGGCGCTGATCGTGAATCCCTACAATGCCCATGCCATGGGACAGGCGATCAACCGGGCGCTCACGATGCCCCAAGCCGAACAGCGCGAGCGAATGCGCCTGATGCGCGATCAAGTGAAAGAGCGTAATGTCTATCGTTGGGCAGGGCAGATGCTGCTTGCCGCCTCTCGATTGCGTAAGCGGCAGAGAATCCGCCGCCTGATCGCTGCCGGCAGAAACCGGGCCGCCGCCAATGCATGATGATTCGGTTCAGTCCCCGCGCGCGGGAGAGGCCTACGCGCTTTTTCTCGATTTCGACGGAACGCTGGTGGATATCGCCGAGCGCCCCGAGGACGTCATGGTGGCCCCGTCCCTGCCCGAGACGCTCCTGCGCCTCCAGGAGAGGCTCGGCGGCGCGCTCGCCATCGTCAGCGGCCGGCCCGTCGCCTTCCTCGATCATCAGTTCCTGCCTCATCGTTTCGACATGGCGGGTCTGCACGGGCTCGAGCAGCGTATTGCTGGCAACCTTCACCTCTGCGATCCGGACGAGCATCCTCAGCTGCGCCGGATGATCGGACGCCTGAAGGAGGTGGTCGGCGACAAGGACGGCGTCCTGGTCGAGGACAAGGGATGCTCGGTCGCCATTCACTGGCGTCTCGCACCCCAGGAGAAGGAGTTCGTCCTGACGACGGCCCATGCCGCCGTGGAGGCGCTGGGGAGCGAATATCGCCTGCAGCATGGAAAGGCCGTGGTGGAAATCCTTCCGTCCGCGGCCGGCAAGGGAAAGGTCATCGAGAGATTCCTGCACTCGGCGCCTTACAAGGGACGCCGCCCGATCTTCGTCGGCGATGACCTGACGGACGAGAACGGCTTCAGGACGGTGAACGCCCGGGGCGGGCTTTCGGTCCGCATCGGGGCGGGTGAGACGATCGCCAAGGTTCGCCTGGGAACGCCGGCCGATCTGCGACATTGCCTGTCAACGTGGGCGTCGGATGGCTCCCTCCCTTTCAACGTGGATGACTGATCAGATGAGTTCGTTGGATCTCGCCGTCATCGGCAATTGCATGATCTCGGCCCTGGTGGATCGCCGGGCGCAAATCGTCTGGAGTTGCTTTCCCCGCTTCGATGGCGACCCCGTCTTTTCGGCGCTGCTTGATTGTCCCGAGGGGCAGACGGACGCGGAACAGAAGGGCATCTTCGCCATCGACATGGTCGGCATGGTCAGCTGCGAGCAGTCCTATCTCCAGAACACGGCCGTTCTCGTCTCGCGCATGACGGATTCGTTCGGCAACATTCTCGAGATCACGGATTTCGCTCCGCGCTTCAAGCACTTCGACCGTATCTTCCGTCCGCCGCTGCTGATCCGCCGGGTGACGCCCCTCAAGGGCCGTCCGCGGATCCGCGTGCGGCTGCGCCCCCATTACGAATGGGGCGGCCATGCGCCGGACACGACCCGGGGCAGCAATCACCTGCGTTTCGTGGGGCCGTACTCCTCCCTGAGGCTCACGACGGATGCACCCGTATCCTATGTGCACGAGGAACGACCCTTCGTGGTGGAGCGGCCCATGTCCTTCTTCTTCGGAGAGGACGAACCGCTCCGTTCCGAGGCGGACACGACCGCCCGGGAATTCCTGGACAGCACGATCGATTTCTGGCGCGACTGGGTGCGCTCCCTCTCCATTCCGTTCGATTGGCAGGAGGCGGTGATCCGCGCGGCGATCACCCTCAAGCTCTGCAATTTCGAGGAGACGGGCGCCATTGTGGCCGCCCTCACCACATCGGTGCCGGAAGCGCCGCACACGAAACGCAACTGGGATTACCGCTATTGCTGGCTGCGTGACGCCTACTTCGTCATCCAGGCCCTCAACCGGCTGGGCACCACCAAGACGATGGAAGAATATCTCACCTACATCACCAATATCGTCGACGACATGGAGGCCATTCCCGACCAGAAGGACATGCCTCCGCTGTTCAGCATCACGCGCTCGCCCTTCCTGGAGGAGCGCGAGGCGACGGCACTGGCGGGATATCGCGGAATGGGGCCGGTGCGCGTGGGCAACGCGGCCTATACGCAAATCCAGAACGACGCCTATGGCAGCATCGTTCTGGCCTCCGTCCACGCCTTCATGGACAAGCGCCTGATCCGTGCCGTCGGCAACCGGGCCCTGTTTTCGCATCTGGAGAAGCTCGGGCAGCGCGCCATCGAGGTCTTCGACCAGCCCGATGCCGGCCCCTGGGAGCTGCGCACCAAGGCGGCCGTGCATACGTTTCCGAGCGTGATGTGCTGGGCCGCCTGCGACCGGCTCGCCAGGATCGCGGTCGTCATGGGGCGCGAGGACCGGGCGGCCTTCTGGCGCGAAAATGCGGACCGGATGCACCGCATCATCGACGAGCAGGCCTTCAATCCCGAGAGGGGCACCTTCGTGTCGTCCTTCGGCGGAGAGCACCTGGACGCGACCCTGCTCCTGCTTTCCGAGCTCAATTTCGTGAAGCCGGACGATCCCAGGTTCATTGCCACCGTGGATGCCGTGGGCAAGACCCTGCGGCGCGGGGACCTTCTCCTGCGTTATGATGTGGAAGATGATTTCGGGCGCATGCACACCGCTTTCATGATCTGCGGCTTCTGGTACGTGGATGCCCTGAACGCCGTCGGACGCAAGGAGGAGGCGAGAGAATTGTTCGAGCACATCCTGAGCCTGCGCAACTCCTTCGGCCTCTTTTCCGAGGATGCCGACTACACGACGGGCGAATTGTGGGGCAACTTTCCCCAAACCTACTCCATGGTGGGCCTCATCAACTCCGCCGTTCGCCTGAGCCGGAGCTGGGAAGACGCACTCTGAGGGTGGCTGTTCCGACGGGATGAGACAAGGACGATAGGCTCTCTCAATGTTCGCATTTCCTGTCCTGCTTGGAGACATCGGCGGCACGAATGCACGGTTTGCCGTGCTGCCTGCCCCTGGAGAGCCCGTGCGTCTCCTGCCTCGCACCCTGACGGCGCAGACGCCCGACCCCGTCGGGGCCATCAGGATCGCCCTTCAGGGCCACGAGGGCGCGGCGCCCCGGTCGGCCATGATTGCGGTAGCGACCCGGGTGGACGCGCCGTCCATCCGCCTCACCAACGCCCATTGGGTGATCGACGCCGAGGCGATCGGCCGGGCTCTCGGGCTCGAGCGCGTGACCCTGGTCAACGACTACACGCCGGTCGCGGCCTCTCTGGCCGTACTGAGCGAGGAGAGGGGTGATCTCTCCCCCATCGGCGGCGGACAGCCGGGATCCGGCGCCAGGGTCGTGCTCGGGCCGGGCACGGGCCTGGGGGCGGGCGCGCTGGTTCCGGTGGAGGATCGCCTGGCCATCCTGGCGACCGAGGCCGGGCATATCGAGTTCGGCCCCGCGACCGACGAGGAGGCGGCGCTCTGGCCGCATCTGGAGAGGGTCGGCGGACGGGTTTCGGCCGAGGTCGTCCTGTCCGGTCCCGGCCTGTTCCGCATCGCGAGGGCGATCGCGGCCCATCGCTGCGTGGATTGTCCCTACACGAAGCCGAACGATGTTCTGGCTGCGGCCCGTGACGGGGACGAACTTGCCCAGGCGGCCCTCGATCTCTTCGCGCGCTGGCTCGGGCGCTATGCCGGGGACATGGCGCTGACGTTCGAATCCTCCGGCGGCGTGTTCATCGCGGGCGGCATCGCGCCGCGCATGGTGGACATTCTCCAGAACGGCGGCTTCCGCGAAGGGTTCGACAACAAGGCGCCCCACGATGCCTGGGCCCGCAAGGTGCCCGCCTTCGTGATCATCAATGCGGAGCCGGCCTTGCAGGGGCTGGCCGCGATCGTTACCAATCCCGGGCGCTTCGTGTTCAAGTCGCAAGGATGGGCTGCCTGAAGGCGGCTCAAGGCTTGAGCACGGTTCACTAAAATCCGCTCAGGCCGACGACATCGCTCATCATGAAAACAGAACACATCGCCCTTTCGCCGCTCGCTCCCGGCGCCAGTCTGTCGCTCACCGTGCACCGCTTCGGTGAGGCGGGCGCGCGCCCGCGCGTCTACGTGCAGGCGTCCCTTCATGCGGACGAGATCCCCGGCATGATCGCGGCCCACCATCTGCGCGAGCGGCTGACCGCCCTCGAGGCCGAGGGCAAGATCAGGGGCGAGATCATTCTCGTGCCCTCCGCCAATCCCATCGGCCTCGCCCAGCGGGTTCTTGGCGATCATATCGGGCGCTTCAATCTGGCCGACGGCATCAACTTCAACCGCGGCTACCCCTATCTCGTCCCCAAGGTCGCCGAGCGGATCCAGGGCAAGCTCTCGGCCGATCCACAGGCCAATGTCCGTCTGATCCGCGAGGCGCTGCGCGCCGAGCTCGACGCCTGGGAAGCGAACAATCCCGCCGACGTGATGAAAAAGGCGCTGCTGACGCTCGCCATCGAGGCCGACATCGTCCTCGACCTCCATTGCGATGCGGAGGCCGTGGAGCATCTCTACACCCATACCCGCTCGGCGGACGAGTTCGCGCCGCTCTGCGCGCTCATCGGAGCGCAGGCCTATCTGCTGGCGGATGAATCCGGCGATGATCCGTTCGACGAGGCCTGCAGCCGGCCCTGGGGCGAGCTGGCAGACCGTTTCAAGGATCACCCGATCCCCTTCGGCTGCCATTCCACGACCCTCGAGTTCAGGGGCGAGCGGGATGTGAGCCACGAACTGGCCCGGCGCGATGCGGCGGCGCTCATCGCCTACATGACCCTGCGCGGCGTCATCGCAGGAGAAGCCCCTTCGCTGCCGGAGCCCCTCTGCCAGCCGACGCCACTCGCGGCCTCAGAGCCGGCCTCGGCTCCCGCGACCGGCATCGTGGTGTTCCAGGCCGGAATCGGCGGCCGGGTGAAGGAGGGCGACGTGATCGCCGATATCGTGGACCCGCATACGGGCGCCGTGACGCAGGCGACATCTCCCTGCGACGGAGTGATCTTCGCCCGGATCGCACTGAGATTCGTCACGCAGGGCACACGTCTGGCGAAGGTCGCCGGAACCGTGGCCAAGCGCACGGGCAAGCTGCTGAGCGCGTGAGCCTCGAGGCAGGAAGAAGGGCCGCCTTTTGGGCGGCCTTTCCATTGCCGGGTCCACGGCCGGATCAGGAGGATGCAGAGAAAGATTCGGCGTGCCGACCTCGAGGAAGAGGAATTCTCTGTCGGCTTGGCGATATACCGAGAACCTTTCGGTTGCCGGAACACTATCTTTGACAAGATGATCTTCCTGGGCCCGCGGAGACCGGTCCAGAAGCACACGCATCCTGGCAGCCATCCCAGCCAGGGGGGCGGAAACGCATGGATTTTTGGTTTTGAAACGATGGCAATGATTTCGCAGGATATAAGCGATCGCATTCTCGCTGCAGTCGAGGCGAGGCTGGATGCGCAGATCGACTTTCTGTCCGATCTCATTCGTCATCCATCCCTGCGGGGGAACGAAACGGCGGTTCAGGAATTCGTCGAGGCTGCGCTTCTCGCCCGCCGCTACGAGGTCAAGCGCCTCCCGATCGATCCTGCTCTGATCGGCAAGCATCCGGCCTTCTCTCCGGCCACGATGGACCTGAGCGGCTCGTTCAACCTGATCGGAAGCCGCAACCCGCGCGACACCGCGGGTCGCTCGCTGATCCTCAACGCCCATGTCGATGTCGTGCCCGCGGGCGACCCTGCCCGCTGGCAATCCCCGCCTTTCACCCCGACCCGAAGCGGCGACTGGCTGTATGGGCGCGGCTCGGGTGATATGAAGGCCGGGCTTTCGGCCGCGATCTTCGCGCTCGACGCCATCGACGCGGCCGGGTTCGAACTCACGGCTCCGGTCCAGATCCACTCGGTCATCGAGGAGGAAATCACGGGAAATGGGGCTGCGATGGCGCTGGCCGACGGCCATGTCGCGGATGCGGTCCTCATCCCTGAGCCGACTGACGAGAAGCTCGTTCGGGCCAATTCCGGCGTCATCAAATTCGCCATCACCGTCCAGGGGATCCCGGCTCACCCACGCGAGATCAGCGGCGGCGTCAGCGCGATCGAAGCGGCGATCCGGCTGATCGACCTTCTGAAGGGATTGGAGGCGCGGTGGAACGCCGAGCAGGCCGAGCGGGCCTTCTTCAAGGACGTCGATAATCCGGCCGCCCTCACCATTGGGACGATCTCCGGGGGTGAATGGATCGCGTCGGTGCCGTCCAGTTGCCGGTTCGAGGGGCGCATCGGCTTCTATCCGGGTGACGATCCCCAGTCGCGCGCAAGAGAATTCGAAGACTTCGTCGCACAGGCGGTCGCTGGCGATCCGCTCTTGTCTCGTGGCCATGCCCCGAGCGTCGAGTGGGTTGGCGTCATGCATGCGGGTTATGTTCTCGCGCCCGGATCGGAGGCTGAGAAGATATTGGCCGAAGCTCACCGGTTCGCCGACTCTGCGAGGCAGCAGCCCCTCGAATCCTACGTGATGGCCTGTTATCTGGACGCTGCCGTCTACTCGGTTCACGGAGGAATGCCGTCATTGGTTTACGGGCCGGTGACGGAGAACATTCACGCGGTCGACGAGCGCGTATCCCTGTCGTCTCTCCTGCGGACGACGAAGGCCATCGCCCTGTTCACAGCCTCCTGGTGCGGCATCCGACCGAAGGCCGTTACGGCTGGCGCAGGCGCTCGATGACTCCACGCGGAGTGGGCCACGCAGGGCTGGATCCTCCTCTATCCCGCACTGTCGCGTCCCCGATGAGCTCCCTCCCGGCGCGGCCGAACAGATGTCGGGCGGCGATTCAGGGCCCGCATCGCCCGACGGAGAATTCTTTTTCGCCTAGTCCCACTGACGAGGGATCAGCTCACTCGTTTATGATCGATCATTGAAATAAGATTCTATTGATTCCGCTGGGTGCCGAGACGACCCTGAAAGCCCGCCCAGCTTACGGAAACACATGCCGAAACTCGTTGCCATCGCAGGAAGCCCTACGCCGGATTCCAGGACGCGAAGCCTTGTGGCGAATGTTATGGAAGGCATCGCGCAGGAAGCGGGCGCTACGTCGAGACTCGTGGATATCGCCGACCTCGTCCATTCCCTTGCTGTGCGCTCGCGGGACGAGGCTTCCCCGCCGCTTGCGTCCGCCTTGCGGGCGGTGGAGGAAGCTGACCTCATCATCGTGGGCTCGCCGGTCTACAAAGGCTCCTATACGGGCCTTTTCAAGCACTTCATGGATCTGGTCGACTACAAGGCGCTGGCCGGCGTGCCGGTCGCCCTGCTCGCCATGGGTGGGTCTGACCGGCATGCCCTCGTGATCGATCACCAGCTGCGCCCGCTCTTCTCGTTCTTCAATGCTCATACCCTGCCAACGGGAGTGTTCGTCTCGGAGCGCTCATTCGTGGATGGAGGCATCGCGGATCCGGCGATCCGCGAGCGGCTCTCGCTCCTGATGCAGGAGGGGAGTGCGGCACTGAGGCTGCGGGCTTCCGTCCGCAGTCTCCGCGCGGCGTGATCGCGCGTGATATTCGCCGAAAATGTTCTAGCGTGCGCAGCTTGACGTCAGGGAGTAGGTCGTCGTCGATTTGACCCTCTGCATCGCAAAGCGCGAGGTGACATTCTTGAGCGGGACCGCCTCGATCAGCTGCTTGTAGAAACGGTCATAGGCCGCCATGTCCGGCACGACGACACGCAGCATGTAATCCACCTCGCCCGCCATTCTGTAGAACTCCATCACCTCCGGCATGGCCGACACGAGGTCGGCGAAATGCTGCAATCCCTGTCCGGAATGGTCGGCGGTTTCGATCGAGACGAAGACCGTAAGTCCCAAGCCGACCTTCTCGGGATCGACCAGAGCGACGCGCTTGCGGATGATCCCCGTAGCCTCCAGGCGCTGCACGCGTTTCCAGCACGGTGTCTGGGACAGGTTCACCCTCTGGGCGAGCTCTGCAATCGAAATGCTGGCATTTTCCTGCAGCAGCATCAGGATCTTGGTGTCTGTTGCGTCCATGTCAGACCTCAGCGAGCCTAGAAGAAGGATCTCCACAGGGCATCCCGGTAAGGTCCCTGTCTCGTTCGGTTAGTTCTTTATAAAGAACATTTTTTCAGGTTCAATCCCCTTCAGCCGGATTGTGGCTTGGAACGGAATGCCCAATTTTGCGGCAAAGAAACAAATTTTCCTTTCGAGACGAGCTGTTGGAGAAGGATCTCCTCGCGAGGGCTGTTCGAAAAAAAGAACATTCCCGTTGCGTTTTGGGCTCTGCCCCCTCGATAATTCTCGGGTCACTCGGCCCAATCACGCAGGGGAAATACCGTGTCCATCACTCGACGCTTCAGGAACAGAGCCCGTCTTGCGGCCTTGCTCGGTGCCACGCTTCTGGCCGGAACGGGCGGATGGGGGGCAGCCCAGGCGGCGGGCTCCCAGGAGAAGCCCGTGCAGGGCGGCACGCTGATCTATCTCGAGCAGCAGGCCCATACGAACCTTTACTCCCCGGCAGGCGGTTTCTATCCGAATGGCGGCATCCTCAATCAGATCACCGACAAGCTCACCTACCAGAACCCGGAGACCCTGGAGATCGAGCCCTGGATCGCGGAATCCTGGACGGTCAACACGGATGCCACCGAATACACGTTCAAGATTCGCAAGGGCGTCACCTTCTCCGACGGGACTCCCCTCGATGCCGCGGCGGTCGCCAAGAATTACGACACGTTCGGGCGCGGCAACAAGGACCTGAAGCTGCCGGTCTCCGAAGTGATCAACAATTACGACCGCAGCGAGGTGATCGATCCTCTCACGGTCAAGTTCTATTTCAGGAAGCCTTCTCCCGGCTTTCTCCAGGGCACGTCGGTGATCGGCTCGGGACTCGTGTCCCTCTCGACGCTTGCACTGCCCTATGAGGCTCTGGGCGACGCCACGAAGATCATCGGCTCCGGCCCCTTCGTGGTGGCGGGCGAAACCCTCGGGCGTGAACTCACGCTGAAGGTACGCGCCGATTACAACTGGGGCCCGGCGAAGCTGGAGCATCAGGGCCGCGCCTATCTCGATGCGATCAAATACGTCGTCACGCCTGAGGACAGCGTGCGCATCGGCGCATTGCTCGCAGGGCAGGCCGATATCATCCGGCAGATCCAGGCCTATGACGAGAAGCAGGTCGAGGATGAAGGCTACCTGATCTATGCGCCGTCCACGCGCGGCGTGAACAACAGCGTCGTGTTCCGTCCCGACAATGCCCTGGTGTCGGATGTCCGCGTCCGCCGCGCCCTGCTGCACGCCACCGACACTGATGAGATTGTCTCGACCCTGTTCTCGCCTCATTATCCCAAAGCGACATCCATCATCGCCAAGACTGCGCTCGGCTATGTCGACCTGTCGTCCAAGCTCACCTACGATCTCGACAAGGCCAAGGCCCTGCTCGACGAGGCCGGATGGAAACCGGGCCCGAACGGCCTGCGCCAGAAGGACGGCAAGGTCCTGGAGCTTTCGGCCTATGAATCCCTGCCGCAGCCGCAGAACAAGGAGACGCTGCAGCTCGTCTCGCAGCAATGGGGCCGGATCGGCGTGAAGCTCAACGTCCTCACGGCCGATTCGGGCAGCGCGACGGTGAACAATCTCGATCCCGCAAAAGCGCCCGTGTCTCCCGCCATGGTCGGCCGCGCCGACCCCGACGTCATCAAGAGCCAGTACTACCCGACCAACCGCAACGTCCTGCTGCAGAAGGGGGGCAACAGCGACAAGGTGCAAGCCTTCGTCGACGACCGGCTGAACGCACTTCTGGACAAGGTGGCGTCCGAGCCGGACCACGGCAAGCGTCTGGCGATTGCGGGCGAGGTGCAGAACTACGTGATCGATCAGGCCTATGCCATCCCGATCTTCGAGGAGCCGCAGGCCTTCGCGGCAGCGCCTTACGTGAAGGGCGTGGCTTTCGAAGCGGTGGGCCGTCCGAGCTTCTACGGCACCTGGCTCGCCCCGCGTCGCTGACGACCGAGACGTCCGGGCGCCGGAACACCCGACGCCCGGCATCCATCACGGCCACTTCCATCACTCACGACAGGAGCCATCATGGTGCGATATGTGACTGGGCGGGTAGGGCAGGCGGCTCTCGTGCTCTGGGCCGCCTTCACGGTCTCGTTCATCCTCCTGCAGGCGCTTCCGGGCGATGCGATCCTCATCAAGTTCCTCAACCCGGAGCTGGGATTGGGACCGGCGCAGATCGCGGAGATCCGCGCGTCCTATGGGGCCGACAATCCGCTTGTGGTGCAGTACGTTCATGCGCTCACCAATTTTCTCACCGGCCGCTTCGGCTATTCGATCCATGCGGGCGTTCCCGTCAGCGACCTGATCGCCGCGAACCTGGCGCCGACCCTGTGGCTCGCCTCCCTCGGTTTCCTCGTCGCCGTGATCCTGGCCCTCGTGCTTGCGGCCATCTCGGCGCTGACGCCCTTCTCCTGGCTGCGCTCCTTCATTCAATCCATTCCGTCTCTTTTCGTCTCCACGCCCGTGTTCTGGCTCGGCATCGTGCTGATCCAGATCTTCTCCTTTCAGCTCAGGCTCATCTCCGTCATCAATCCGGGGCCCTGGGAGGCGTTCATCCTTCCGGTCCTGACGCTCGCCGTTCCGATCTCGGCGCCGCTCGCCCAGGTCCTCATGCGCAACGTCGATGACGTGCTCACCGAGCCCTTCGTGGCGGTGGCGCGCGCCAAGGGCGCCTCTCATCGCCAAGTCGTGTGGCGGCATGTGGCCAAGAACGCGGTGCTGCCGACGCTCACCATCGGAGGCATCCTGTTCGGCGAGCTTCTGGCGGGCGCCGTGGTCACGGAAGCCGTGTTCGGCCTCAACGGGATCGGCGGGCTCACGCAGCAGGCCGTCAACAACCAGGATATCGCCGTCCTGCAGGCCCTGGTCGTGTTTTCGGCCTTCGCCTTCGTGGTCATCAACCTCGCGGTGGATCTGCTCTACCCCGTCTTCGATCCCCGCCTCAAAGCCAGAACAGGAGCCGTCGCATGACCAGCCTGAACTCCACGGGACGAAGCCTGCTGCAAGACGATCCAGGAGTGCTGGAAGGTCCGACCTCGCTCTTCGCATCGCGCTGGATCGCTGCGTTGAAAAACGTCCAGCCCGGTCTCGTGCTCTCCTGGTCCGTGATCGGTGTCGCAACCTTGTGGGCGCTCGCTCCGCAGGCCTTCACGAGCTACAGCGGCACCGTCGGCATCGCGCGCCAGCAGCTTCGCGCACCCAGCGCCGAGCATTGGCTGGGCACCGACGCACTCGGCCGCGACCTCCTGGCGCGCATCATCTACGGCGCCAGCAACTCGCTCTCGGGAGCTTTCGTGGCGGTCGGCGTCGGCCTCGCGGTCGGGACGGCGCTCGGCCTGATCGCCGGCACGGCGAGGGGGCGGACAGACGCCGTCATCATGAGAGGCGTCGACGTCCTTCTGTCGATCCCCCAGCTCTTCCTGTCGCTCAGCATCGTCATCCTGCTCGGGTTCGGCAACGTTACCGCCGCCATTGCCGTGGGCGTCACCTCCATTGCCCGGTTCGCGCGGCTGGCCCGCTCCGAGGTGGTGCGGGTGCGGGTGAGCGACTACGTGGAGGCGGCCTATGGCAGCGGCGGAACCTTCACCCGTGTGCTGCTGCGCCACATCCTTCCCAACTCGCTCACATCGGTGACGGCGCTCGCGGCCCTGCAGTTCGGCTGGGCGATTCTTGCCATCTCCACTCTCGGCTTCCTGGGCTACGGCGCTCCCCCGCCCACGCCTGAATGGGGGCTGCTCATCGCAGAGGGGCGCAATTACATCGCGCGGGCCTGGTGGCTGACCACCGTGCCGGGAATCGTCGTGATCCTCGTCGTCCTGTCGGCGAACCGCATCAGCCGGTCCTTCGGAAAGGTGAAGGCATGAGCACGGCCATCGACTTCCGCCCGCCGTCGTCCAGCCGCGCGGACATGCCGGTTCTCGACATCAGCAAACTCGCTGTCGCCTATCGGGGCAAGGACGAGTTCCAGCGGGTCGTCCACAACGTGTCGCTCCAGGTCAAGCCCGGCGAGGTCGTGGCGCTCGTCGGCGAGTCGGGCTCGGGCAAGACGACCACGGCGCAGGCGGTGATCGGCCTCCTCGCCGAGAACGGGAGGCTCGAATCCGGTGCGATACGTCTCAACGGAACCGATATCGCGGGCTGGTCGCAGAAGCGGCTCGACGCCATTCGCGGCAGCAAGATCAGCCTGATCCCGCAGGATCCCACAAGCTCGCTCAATCCGGTGAGGACCGTCGGCGCGCAGGTCGCCGAGGTGCTGGAGGTCCATCGCTACGGCAGCAGGCGCGAGATCGAGGCGCGGGTCATCGAGCTTCTCGGCAGGGTCGGCCTTCCGGAGCCGGAGCTCAGGGCCAGGCAATATCCGCATGAACTGTCGGGCGGCATGCGCCAACGCGTGCTGATCGCCATCGCGATTGCCCTGAAGCCGTCCCTGATCATCGCCGACGAGCCCACGAGCGCCCTCGATGTCACGGTGCAGAAGCGGATCCTCGATCTCATCGACGAGCTGCGCCACGAATACGGCACGGCGGTTCTACTCGTGACGCACGATCTGGGCGTCGCCGCCGACCGGGCCAGCCACATCGTCGTGCTGAAAGGCGGGCGGATTCAGGAGCAGGGCCGCACGGAGGAGGTGCTCGCCAATCCCCGCAGCGACTACACGCGGCAGCTCCTGTCCGATGCGCCGTCGCTTGGCAAGGTCAGGCATGTCTCCCGCGCCGCAAGCCTGCGAAGCGAGGAGAACGCCATCGAGGTCGAAAACCTGGTTCAGGACTTCTCCGTCAGGGGGCGCGAGACCTTCAGGGCCCTTGACGGCGTCTCCTTCATAGTGCGGCGGGGATCGACCCATGCCATCGTGGGCGAGTCGGGCTCGGGCAAGACGACGACGGCGCGCAGCATCGTAGGCTTCAACAAGCCGACAGGCGGGCGCATCCTCGTCGATGGAACCGACGTCACCGGCCTGCGAGGCGAGGCTCTGCGCCAGTTCCGCCGGAAGATCCAGCTGGTCTACCAGAATCCGTTCGCGTCACTCGATCCGCTCCAGACCATCTTCCAGATCGTCGAGGAGCCGCTCCTCAATTTCGATCCCATCCCGCGGGAGGATCGTGCCAGGAAGGTTCAGGCGATCCTCGATCGGGTGGGGCTTCCGCCATCGGTCCTGACGCGCAAGGCCCGCGCGCTCTCGGGCGGGCAGCGGCAGCGCGTCGCCATCGCCCGCGCCCTCGTGCTCGATCCGCAGGTGCTCGTGCTGGATGAAGCCGTATCGGCGCTCGACGTCACCGTGCAGGCCCAGATCCTCGATCTTCTCGACGAGCTGCAGAAGGCGATGAACCTCACCTACCTGTTCATCTCGCACGATCTCGCCGTGGTGCGGCAGATCTCGGACACGGTGTCCGTTCTGCACAACGGCCGTCAGGTCGACAGCGGCAGCATCGAGGACGTGTTTTCGTGTCCCACGAGCGACTACACGCGCGAACTGCTTGGGGCGATTCCCGGGCAGCGGCGCCCTTTTCATCACTGAATGCATTCCACAGCGGAGCCAGATCATGACGAATTCATCACCGGCAAAGCGCCTCGGCTTCTTCACCCGCCTTCTCGACAGGGCGAGTGCCGGCGAACGCTATCGCCTCGCCGCCGAGCAGATCGTCCACGCGGAGCGGCACGGCTTCGACACGGCCTGGGTGGCGCAGCACCATTTTCATGAGGCGGAAGGCGGGCTGCCGTCTCCCCTGGTCTTTCTCTCGCATGTGGCGGCCCACACCTCCCGCATCCGCCTGGGTACGGGCATCATCACGCTACCCCTGGAACATCCCATCCGCGTAGCCGAGGATGCCGTCGTGCTCGACCTTCTGTCCGGAGGGCGGCTCGAGGTCGGCGTGGGAACGGGCGGCACGCCTTCCTCCTTCACGGCTTTCGGGCACGACAGCGCCAACCGCTCGGACATCTACGAGCGCCATCTCGCCATCGTGCGGGGCGCGTGGGACGGCAAGCCGCTCGAGGGCGGCGACACGCTCTATCCGAACGCGCCCTCTCTCAACGATCGCATCTGGCAAGCGACATTCTCCCATTGGGGTGGCGCGCGCGCCGGCCGGGCGGGGGATGGCCTCATGCTGTCGCGCACGCAGCCGAGGCCCGAGGCGAACCCGCACGCCTCCCTCTCCGACATCCAGCATCCCATCATCGATGCCTATCTCGAGGCCCTGCCGCACGGGCGGGAGCCGCGCATCATGGCGTCCCGCACCCTGTTCGTGGCGGACAACCGGGACGAGGCCCTGCGCCTGGCTGAGCAGGGTCTGCGCAAGGTCGTCGATCATTTCGCCCAGAAGGGGCACTTCATTCCAAGCCGCGACATCTCCGACGTCATCGCCGCTCTCGATACCCATGTGGGCACGCCGGAGGACGTCATCGAGTCCTTGAGCAGCGACACGGCCTTGGCACGCGCGACCGACATCGTCTTCCAGGTGCATTCCGTCGACCCGCCGCATTCCTACATCCTGCGCTCCATCGAGCTGATCGCCAACGAGGTCGCCCCCGCTCTTGGCTGGCAGAAGCCCACCGAGCGGTCCGAGAAACGCGTCGCTCTCGTGCGTTGAGAGCATTCACCCCAACAGGAGCATGACATGAGCACGACCACACCGGACGTCATCGATCACCTCGCCGGCATCGCGCCGAATTCGCGTCTCGACACGCTGCGGGCGCAGCGGCCTCAGGCGCGCGAGAATGCGCAGAAGAGCTACCTTGCCCTTTTCGAGCCCGCCTTTCCGGGCGGCGTTTCCGTGGCGGAGCGCTACGCCATCGCGACCTTCGTGGCAGGCCTTCACCGCCAGCCCATCGTGCATGACTTCTATGCCGATGGCCTGACGAAGCTGGCGGACAGGCAATTGGCCGAAATCGTGGCGGCCGAGATCCTGCGCGGCGCGATCACGGGGCCTTATGGCCGCTATCCGGCAGGACCCCTGTCGGGGGAAGATCGCGAGGGACCTGAGTATCAGGTCTTCGTGACACATGCGGACCTGTTGGGCCCTCGGCTGGCGACGGCCCTGGAACATGCGCATCTTCTGGTCTTCCGCCCGCGGGACGCCGATGAGGCGGCGCTGCAGAGGCTGATCGACGCAGGCTGGTCCACCACCGACATCGTCACGATTTCGCAGCTGATCGCCTTCCTGTCCTTCCAGATCCGCGTCGTCGCGGGCCTGCGTGCACTGGCTTCAGCCGCTCGAAAGGATGGCGCCGCCACATCCATCTTCACAGGCGCTCTGGCGACCGGCGCCATCTAGGAAAGCATGACGCACATGACCGAAAAAACCCTCTCCCACCCCGACAGCCGTGAGCCCGTGGCCTTCACGCAGGACGAACTGGGCTGGCTGCCATGGCTCGAGCCCCTGGCCTCCGACGAGCTGACCGAGCGGCATTGGGCGGGCCTCGTCGACCCCTCACGCGCCAAGTCGCCCTATTTCCTCCTGCTCGCCCGCGATCCCGAGGTTCTGGAAGCCCGGACGAAGACGGACAAGGACATCTTCTACAATACGGGCAGCGGCCTTCCCCGGGCGGAGCGCGAGCTTGCCGCGGCAGCGACATCGCGCTTAAACGGCTGCATCTATTGCGCATCCGTTCATGCGCGGTTCGCCACGGTTCACTCGAAGCGGGGTGACGATGTGCAGCGCCTGCTCGATGAGGGCGTCGAGGCGAATATCGACAGGCGATGGAACGCCGTCATCGCAGCCTCGGTCGCGCTCACAAAGACGCCGTCGGCCTTCGACGACGAGCATATCGACGAATTATACGCAGCCGGGCTCGACGACCTGGAGATCGTGGACGTCATCAACGGCGCGGCCTTCTTCAATTGGGCGAACCGGCTCATGCTGTCGCTCGGCGAGCCGACACTGCCGGCGAAGAACTCGTAGCGGCGTCGAAGAGCCCGGAAAGACAGGAACGACCGTTGCGCCCCTGAAACCGTCAGGGGCGCCGCATCCAAAATTGCTTTCTCGATGCGCGGCTATTTGCTTTCCACGCGTCGCTTCTGCGCCAAGTCGCTGTAGCGGATAATCGTTTCGCGGATCGTCTCGAGCTGCCGGATGAGCAGACATCGCTCTTGGTTGTGCCGGTCGTTGTAGCTGCCGGGAAGCTGCACGGACTGGGTGAGGATCACATTGCGGAAGAGATTTCGCTCACGCAGCCCGAAATTCGCCTGCAAATATCGCTGCACCTTCTCGTGCCACTCCGCCCTTCGCTGCTGCCATGCCTTGAAATCGGCCTCGCTCTCCACAATGGCATTGAAGACTTGGGAATTCCCTTCGTCGAAGTACCAGGAGAGCTCGTCGAGGGCTCTTTCGATATTCACGATGCCTCTCAGCTCCGACCTGCCGCTCGCGGCATAATCGAGCAGCCACCACATGATCATGGAGCCGGCTATCGCGACCCCGATGGCAAAAGGCAGATATGCGAAGGGACCAGCCGCATCGATCAGGATGCCCAGCTTGAGCATGGCAAGGTCCAGCAATGTGCCCGCGGCAAGGGCCAAGGATGGCAGGACATACCGGCGATGTCCGACAGCGGCGGTGAAAACGGCTGTGAGCTCCTTAAGCGGTGCCATTCGATCTGTTCCCGTCGGGGGCTTGGGAAGGAGAACAGGCCCGGTCGAGTGCCTCGCTCCCATTCTCGCATTTGCGGCCTGAGAGGCAAATCCTCCACCGCCCATCCAAGACCCAGCCAGCCCGAAGACCGCCACGCGCCATCAGCGGGCATTTCCCACGATGGTTCAGGGATTTCCCGGATTGAAAATGCCGGAGGCGCGCGCAGACTTCTCGCAGGGGCGCGTTCGGACCGGAGGGTCCAGGATGGGTGATATTGCAAAGTCATTCCTGCGGACGGGCCGGGTCGGGTTCTGGGCGCAGGTCGGCGTCGGCTCAATCTCCGTCGTCATGGCCGTTTCCGCTTTCGTCCTGAACCGTCGAGCGGGCGTGGGAACACGCGGCACCCTCGTGCTGATCCAATACCTCACCGCGGCAAGCCTGCTCGGGTTGGCCTTCACGACGGTCTGGTCGTACCGGTACATCCTGCTCGCGGACCGCATCGCAGATCCGGCGGCCTCCCCGTCCGTGGCCGCGCTGCGGCGGACCGTATGGGTCGGCGTCGTAGCGAGCACGGTGAGCCTCGTTCTCTCGATGCTCATCATGCTGTTCGAGTCCGTGCAGCTGTTCATGTACTTTCTCCGCGCGCCGCAAGCCGGCATCAGCGTGGTGCAGACCACCGCGGGGCCGGCCACGTGGATCTCGGCAGGCGATATCCTCAGCCTGACGGTTCTCATTCTCGTGACCTTCGTCGAGGTTCTCGTGCTGGCGCTGGGCCTGTGGCTGCTGTTCATCACGACGGCGTCGCCAGCGGGACATCTTCCCCACGAGGCCTATGACGCGGCCGTGCTGGACTAACCCGGTTTGGCGCCGAACCCGGTGGAGCAGAGGGCTTCGTCGCTCCTCTGCCCCAGGGAATTCGGCCATCAGGATCCTGCCGGCCATCGGGGATCAGTGGGCCAGACGCGGGGGACTGTCGATGCCTTCGATGACCCTGCGCTCGACATATGGGTAGAACGGATTCGACGAGATCCGCACAAGCGCGTCGAGAGGCACGACCAGCACGCCGCGCTCGCCGCGCGGCGTGAGGGAGCCGAGATTGATGCCGAAGCTCTCGGTCTTGTCAGGTTGCGAGCCATAGAGCGGGTCCGTCACCGGAAACGGCAAGGCGACATGGGACAGCGAGAAGGCGGAGGGCGGGAAGGCGAGGTCGAGCGGCGTGACCACCTCCATTGTCGCGCCGCTTTCAGTGGCCCGCTCGACGGCGTCCCGCGTGGACGGGTCGGCGTTCGTGATGAGCGTCGTCCGGAATGCGCGCGGGGCGGGCGGCAAGAGGCGCTCGACGATCGTCTCCATCGAGCGGTCGATCAGAGGGCCGAGCCCTATGGCGCGATTGAGGTCGAACAGCGTCAACTCGCTGCCATTGGCCGGCAGACGCGCGTAGAGGTTCGTCACGAGGGCCCGGGTGCTGACGGTGAAATCCACCACCGACTGGAACGTGTGAACCGGCGGAAGAGCCGCAATGCTGCCATCGGCCATCGCCCGGTTGAGCTCCTCCTGGAGAGCCTGCGTGACCTGATAGGCCTGGCGTGCCCCGTTCACCGGGAAGGAATTGTACTTGAAGGGATTGAACTCGGGGAGCACGTCGAGCCATGCCGCGCGCGCGAAGGCCGGGAAGAAGGCCGGAAGCCCCGCCAGGCCCGCATAACGGGCGAAGATCGTGATCCCGATCATGGGAGACAGCAGGACCAGACGTTGGGGTCGGGGAAGGTCATCGCGCGAGATCGCGTCGAGGGCGTATTTCAACGCCAGGGCGCCGCCATTCGAGAAGCCGACGACATGGAGCGGCTTGCCCGCTCCGGCGCGGCGGACGGCCTCCCGTGCGGCCAAACGAGTGGCCGCCATCCAGTCCTCCCACTCCACCATCGACAGCGCCGCCGGGACGGTGCCGTGGCCGGGCAGGCGGATGCCGATGGCGACGAAGCCCCGATCACGGTAGACGGCGGCGAGATTCCTCAAGCTGTAGGGGGCGTCGGTGAGGCCGTGCAGGAACACGGCTGCTCCGATCGGCTCGCCTGCGGGTTCGAGGACATAGGAGCGGTTCCAGTCGGTTCCGAGCGTCTGCGGATCGACCATGCTTCCGGTCACGTAACGGTTGAGCGGCACGGCGGTCCCCGCCTCGGGCGCACGGAAGACTTCGCGCCTCACCTCGGCGAAGATGCGCTCCTCGGCGCGCTGGTAGCCGGCCCAGTCCGTGGCATCGATCCCGTCCGCATCGAGTTCGTCCGGTACGTAGGTGTGCCATGCCTCCAGCGGTGGAGCGCGCAGGGCGTCCCAAGCCCGGAACGCGAGGCCGGCAACGATGAGGCACGATGCCAGCGCCAGAAGGGCGGCAATGACGACCGCGATCCGTCTCAGCCATGCGCCGACCATCGTTCCCACGGTTTCTTCCCTGTTTGCCGGCCCGATGCCCATGGCCAGGGTGGAACCTCACCGGGGCAACGTATCCTTGTAAATCTCGCCGTCTTTCATGATGACAAGAATGTTCCTCTCCGGATCCGCCACAAGGGCGAGGTCCTCCAGCGGATTGCCGTCGACCAGCAGCAGGTCCGCCAGTGCGCCCTGCTCCACGACGCCGAGCTTCCCGGGATAGGGGTTGCGCGGGCCGGACATGGCCAGCAGCTCGGCGTTGGTGGATGTTGCCATGGCCAGGGCCTGGGCCGGCGTGTACCAGCGGGCAAGGGCAGCGAGCATGGCGCCCTGTTGGCTCGCGAGGGCTTCGGAGAACAGGATGTCCGTTCCGAAGGCCGTCTTGATCCCGTATGTCTTTGCCAGGGAATAGACCCTGTCGGTGCCGGTGACCACCTGTGCCAGCTTGGCCTGTTCGGCCGGTCCGAGCCCGCTGGCGTGCGACATGTCGAGGAAGGGCTGCGTGCTCAGCCAGATTCCCTTCTCTGCCAGCAGCCGGGCCGTGGCGTCGTCCATCAGATGGCCGTGCTCGATGCACTTCACGCCGGCCGCGATCGACCGCTGGATCGCAACGGGCGTATAGGCGTGAGTGCAGACATAGGTTCCCCAGTTCTCGGCGGCCTCGACTGCGGCGCGCAGCTCGGCTTCCGTGAAGGTGGAGACGTCGAGCGGACTGAACGGGGATGCCACGCCCCCGCCGGCCGTGAGCTTGATCTGCGAGGCGCCCTGCATGAGTTGCTCGCGCACCCGCGTGCGAACCTCGTCCGGGCTGTCGGCGATCATGCTGCCGCCGAGCTGCTCGATGCGGGAGAGCCCGCCGCCGATGGTTCTCGGCAGATCGGAGAATTGGCGAAAATCGCCATGGCCGCTCGTCACCGTGATCACGGCGCCGGATGGGTAGATGCGCGGCCCCGGCAGCAGCCCCTCGTCGATGGCCCGCTTGAGGCTGAAGGATGGCCCGCCCAGGTCACGGATGGTGGTGAACCCGCGCATCAGCGTGGCCCTGGCTTCGACACCCGCGAGGAGGGTCGAATAGCCGATGTCGCTGGCCAGAAGCGCCGCGGGCGTGGGGCGCACGAGCATGGCATGCCAGTGGGCATCGATCAGCCCTGGCATCAGCACGCGTTCCCCGCCGGGCAGGACCTGAACGTCGGGCTGAGCCGCGACGTCGATCGGGTCGACGGAAATGCGCTCGATCACCTTCCCCCTCACCAGCACGTGCGAGGGAGCCGACAGCGTCCCGTTTCTGCCGTCGAAGATCTGGACGTTCTGGAAGAGGGTGGCCGCATGCCTGTCCGGGGAAAGTGCCCGAGACTGCGCCAGGGCCGCCGCGGACGGCTCGATGGACAGGAGCGCCGCTATCAGGAGCGACCGCGCCGCCACGTGCCTCAAACCCTCAGCCGTCAACATGCGGTCCGTTTCGGTGAATGCTTTCATGCCCGGATGACCTGGCCGCTTGCCCTTGGGACGTTGCTGGATCCCGCGATGGAACGGCTTGGAGTCTCGCCCCAGCCGACCGGTCTGGCTATTGGGGTAAACCCCAGGTCCCGTCCGGTAAATCCCCCAAGGGGAGCCCGTCCGAACGATTCGCGACCGGGCTGCACGACGCCGGAGGGGAAGCGCGGCGAACCATCGCCCGACAGGCCGGCCCATGGATGGCGCTTATCCGGAGAGGCCGCGCCCGCGTCCGGCCTCCGGTTGCGCAAGATCGTCGGCGTCGGGCGGTCCGAGCAGCATGGCAAGCCAGCGCGTCTTCGGATGCTGGGCGCAGAACGAGAGGACTGCTACGGTGATCGGCACCCCGATGAAGGTCCCGGGCAGGCCCCACAGATAGGTCCACAGGAAGATCGAGACCAGGACCAGGAAGGGGGACAGCGCCAGGGCGGTTCCCGACACGCGCGGCTCGACATAGCTCCCGACCACCGACTGGATGACGTTCAGGCTGGCAAAGACGATCACCACGGATTGCCAGCTTCCGAATTCCAGCGCGGCGAGCACGGTCGGAAAGACGGTAGCGATCAAAGGGCCGATGAACGGGATGTAGTTGAGGGTGAAGGCGATGACGCCCCATTCCCGCGCGAGAGGCAGGCCGAGGAGATACGCGAAGGCCCAGACGAGAATCCCGGTCAGCAGGCTCATGAGGGTCCTGACCGCCATGTACCGCCTGATCTTGGAGGCTGAGCGCGCGCTGCCTTCGATGAGGAACCTGACCATGGTTTCATCCGGCAGTCTCTTGATCTTCCGGGCGGTGCCGTCCACCTCCAGCAGGCCGAGGATGACGTAGACGAGAACGACCACCCAAAAGCTCAGCGTCGTGTTCACGTGGCCTGTGAACTTCTGAATGATCCCCAGGACCCATCCGACATTGAAATGATCGGCCCAAAGGCTTGCCACGGCAATTCCGTGCCCTTCGAGCCAGGCCGTCGTCGTGTCGTAGAGCGCTTGGAAGCGTCCCAGATTGGAAAGCCCCCAACGCCCGACGCGGCCGAAGCCCCAGGCGATCAGCGAAGCGAAAGCGGTGAACGCGATCACGAGCACGAAGATGTTGACCGCGAGGGCAAGGAGCTTCGGCATTACGGCCTGGAGCCATCTCTGCAACGGCCACAGGAGGGCGATCAGGAACAGGGCAAAGGCGACTGGTGCGACCACCGCATCCGCCGCCTTCAGGGCTGCGAGGATGATCACGATGCCGATCGTTGCGTTCCAGGTATTCAAAGAGCGCAACCTGGCCATGGATCCTCGGACGCGGGGGTTGATGGTGGGCTCGGCCACCGTCGCGGAAGACGACGCTCTGCGCCGCGGCTGTCGGCTGACGGTCCCCGGCCCAAGGCTGCGCCTTCGACAGCCATGGCAGAGAGTACCGCCGCCGGAGACCGGGTCCATCGGGCATAACCCCGAGTTCATGCCGGGAATCCCATGGGGCGGGCCGGAAAATGTACCGGTGGAAAACCCCGGCCGCGAAAGCCGCTCGTCACGGCTCGATCAGCTTGTTGCGGATGGCGTAGCGGACGAGGTCGGCGGATGAGGCCGCCTTGATCTTGCGCATGGCCGCGGCCCGGTGGGTCTCTACCGTCTTGAGGTTGATGCCGAGGAGCTGGGCCGCTTCCTTGTTCGTGCGCCCCTCCGCGATGAGCTGCACCACGCCGCGTTCGCGATGGGTCAGCACATCGCCCCTCGCCGGGGCATGGGAGAGATACGTGTTCAGCAGGGCCTCCGACACGCGTCCGGTGAAGAAGGGCTGGTGGCGGGCGAGGGCCTCGACCGCGGCGATCAGGAAGCGCCGGGCATCCGACTTGAGCAGGTAGCCTCTGGCGCCGGCCTCGAGAAGCTCGCGGACCAACGGCTCGCTCTCATGCATGGTGAAGATGAGCACCTCGGTATGAGGATGAAAGGCACGGATCTCGCGGGTCGCCTCTATGCCGTTCATGACGGGAAGCTGATAGTCGATGATAGCGACGTGCGGCTGCGTCTCGGCCGTCAGCTCGACGGCGCGCTTGCCGTCCTCGGCCTCTGCGACCACCTCCCATCCCGGCTGGCTGCTCAGGATGGCGTGGAGGCCGGACCGGACGACATCATGGTCATCGGCGATCAGGATACGGGTCATGACCAGGGACCGTGCCACTCGCGGCGATTTCCATTGATACCCCGGGCGGCCCGCCGTGACACTCGGGTGAAACCCCGAAATCGGGCAGGACGAGGCCCGAGACGGAGGGAATGCGCGCATGGATGACGGTTCCGGCCCTTCCGCTCCTGATCCTGAGGGTGCCGCCGAACTGGTGCAGGCGGATGCGCATGCCGGGAATCCCGACGCCCAGACTCGGCTTCCCGAGATTCGGGGAAGCCGGTCGAGCCCGCATCCCGTGGCCGTCATCCGCGATGCACAGGATGACCTCCTCGGGTGTCCTTCGCAGATCGATGGCCACGTGGGACGCGCCGGCGTGGCGGTGGACGTTCGACAGGGCCTCCTGGACGATCCGGAGCAGGGCCCGGCGGACCTCGGCCCGCAGGTCGTCCACGCTCTCGTCGATCCGGCACCTGACCTCCAGGCCGGTGCGGTCGGAAAAGCCGTCCGCGAAGGCCCGGATCACCTCCGGGAAACTGCTCTCGTCGAGGCTGGCCGGATGGAGCAGATAGGTGAACAGGCGCAGTTCCTTGAGCGCCTCCTCCAGCAGGTGGTCGATCTCGCCGATTAACCGCTGCCCGTCCCGCTGCGGCAGGAGCCGGTCGATCTTCATCAGGTTGAGGCCGGCGGCGACCAGGTACTGTGTCGTGGAATCGTGGAGTTCCGATGCGATGCGCTGGCGCTCCTCGTCCTGGAGCGTCAGCAGGCGCTCCGAGAGCTCGTTGACGGCGGCCCGCGCGACCATCAGTTCCGTGACGTTCTCGTGGAACACGAGCGTGCGGGCGTGGTTCCCGCTCCTGAAGCGCAGCACATGGATCGTGAACCAGCTCTCTCCCTGCGGGGAGCCGATCCGGTAGAGCGCCTGGAAGCCGGAGCGGGCGCCTGCGATCACGTCTTCCATAGCGCTGAACCGTCGCTCTCCCGGCGCAGCGACGTCGAGGTAACGGGCTCCGATGCCATGCGCGGGAATGCTCAGCCCCGTTCCGTCCGCGAAGAGCCGCCAGGCCCGGTTCACGGCGACGATGCGGCCGCTCTCGTCGAGGATGACGACCTGCTGGGTCAGGGCATCGAGGGAAGCCTGGAGGAGTTCGCCCTCTTCGATGGCAGCGCGATGAGCGACGACCAGGTCGGTGATGTCGCTGAAGTAGACGCTGGCGCCCTCGGGCGAGGGGAACGCGCGCAGGTCGATGAAGCGGTCAGGGCGCAATCCCGACCGGATCTTGCCGTGGAACGGGCTCCGCTGCTCGACGGCCTGCGCGATGGCGGCCGCGCAGCTTCCCCGCGGCTCGACGAGCTCGAGATAGGAACGCCCGACGATCTCGTCGCGCGTCTGGCCGCACCAGCGCAGGGCCGCGGCGTTGATGAACGTGATGCGGAAGGAATGGTCGAGCATGAAGTGACACTCGCTCATGCGGTCCTCCAGCTCGGCCATGCGCCGCTTGGTGGCCAGGAGCTCGGCTCGGGTGGCCAGAGCCGTGAGCCTGAGAGTGTCGATCGGAGCGATGTTGCGGAGCAGGCCTCTGAGCGCGATGCCGCCGATCAGGAGAAGAGCGAGGCTGGCGAGCGACGATTGGTAGAGCGCATTGCGAATGGGAGTATTGGACACGGCCGTGGGAAGCACCGAAACGGCCGTATATCCGGTCTCGGGCGACCGATCGAAGGCGGCGAGGTGGCACTCGACCGTCTCGAACCGGCCCTGTCGATCAGGGAGCAGCGATGCCGGATCGGGCAGCCGGGCTGCGCCGGATCCCGCTGCACCGGTGTCGAGCCGCTGGAGCCTGCGATCGAGGAGGATCGGCTCCCACTCGGTCGGCTGGACGGCGCTCCGCACGGCCTGATTGAGATGCTCCTCCGGCACAACGAGCGACAGCACCCGGCTCATCTCGCCCCTCCCGTCGTCCAGCCGGAGGCTGACCGCGGCGATCCAGCGGGCGTCCAGCGGCGAATACATGCGGTCGGACACGTTGAGGCCGTTGGCCCGGACCATCTCAAGATGTTCGCGAATGCCGGGGATCTCGTCGATCCGGGGCTGCACCGACCCGAAGGGCAGCCTCGTGACGAAAAGCACCTGGTCGCGATCCCAAAGCGTGAACCAGGCTCCCTCGGGCCGGGGCGTCCCCTGGAGCTGGCGATAGAATCCTTCGAGATCGCCGGCTTCGAGCAGGGGCGAACGCGACACTCCCTTGAGGAGATACCCCATGGCCTTCACCTCGCGGTCGACTGCGTTGGAAGCGACGGTCGCGGTTGCCAGGCCACGATGGGCGATCTCGTGCCGGACCTCGTAGGCATGCCAGAACACGGCCGTCCACAGGGTCAGGAGACAGAGGCCGATCGTGGCGACGGCGATGCGCATGACCGAGCGGCGGGTTTCACCGAGGCCGACGGTTGCGGGAGCCGGGAGTCCGAGGTCCGTCAAGGAGTACATAACGCCTCCTGCTCCGATCCTGGTTGCAGGTTACGCGACTGGACTCGCCGAAACGCACGAGGCTGACGATCTCTGCGGGGCAGGGCAGCGCTTCCGGGTTGAACAGGACGCCACCGGATCCACTTCCGAGCGGGAAGCCTTCCTCAGCAGAAGGATCAGATTCACAACCCCTCTATGGGATTGGAGCCGCACAGGGCTCCGGCCTTTCCAACCTGGATTGCAAGGCCAAACACCACAACGCTGCAAAATAAACCTATGTGAATACGAGCGCAAGCAACGCTAAGCGCGGCTTCCCAGGCGGCCCTGTCGGAGGGATTGCGCCCCGAATGAAGTCCTGAGGGTTCAGGCCGGTCGCATGACGCGATAAGCGCCTCCTTGGTTCTGGGCATGGAAGCTCCAGCGCCGATGGATCGGCGGATGGAAGTCCACGTGCGACAGGCGGCCCGGGGAGAAATGCGGATGGGCCGGAACGGGGCAGGGTGCCTTCCCTATTCCGGCCCATCCGTCCCTCAGCGGCAATAGATGTTGCCGAAGCGGTCGCGATAAGTGCCGTAGGGACAGCGATTCCGCGGGGCGGTCGCGCCACCGACGATCGCCCCACCCGCCGCGCCGATTGCCCCGCCGGCCAGGGCGCCGCTGGCCCGGCCGGTTGCCGCGCCGCCGATGGCCGCGCCCGCGAGGCCGCCGAGCGCGGCGCCCCCGACCGCGCGCTCGCCGGGCGTTTCGCAGGCCGCCACCGACAATATGAGGGCGCCTGCCGCGATGACCGTCATGCTCCGTCTCATCGGATGATCCCTCTCTTCATGGAATGCCGGCCCGCGCCGACGCGGGCCGATCGGAGCTTCCGCCATCACGGGACGCATTGGTATCGGGAAAAACCCTGGAAACGGCCGGGAGGACGCCCGAACCAGGGCCATGTCAAGCGAGCCCTGTGGTCTGGGAGATGCCGACGCCGGGCCCGACAGATCCCCTGGACCGGCGCGCCGGAGCCTGAGGCAAATTTTGCCGCGGTCCCATGACATTCCTCATTTCATCTCGGGGTTATGCCCGATGGCGCCTCACCTCGGGACCGGTACTCTCATGGCTTGCCCATCCGCCCTTTGGGTCGTTTGAGGAGGACATGCCATGGCAGAGCTGGTGGTCGTCGGGTTCGACAACCCGACCGATGCGGACCGCGTCCTGACCGAACTGACGCGCCTGCAGAAGGAGTACCTGATCGATCTCGAGGATGCGGTCGTTGCCATCCGCAGTTCGGACGGGACCGTGCGCATCAAGCAGAGCGTGAACATGCTGAGCCTCGGCGCGGCCACGGGCGGCCTGCGCGGCGCCTTGTGGGGCAGCCTCATCGGCCTGCTGTTCCTCAATCCGCTCGCGGGCTTCGCCATCGGAGGCGCTGTCGGGGTCGGCTCAGGCGCCCTGTCTGGAAGCATGATCGATTACGGCATCAACGACGATTTCATCAAGTCGATCGGTGACACGCTCAAGCCCGACACCTCGGCCCTGTTCCTGCTGATCCGCAAGTCGCAGCCCGAAAAGGTCCTGGCGGAGCTCAAAGGGTTCAAGGGACACGTGATCCGTTCCTCCCTATCTCCGGAGCAGGAGGCCAAGCTCCAGGCGGCTCTCGCGCAGGCTCATCCACCGAGCCCCAGCGACGGGCTGGAAGCTGCAGGTGAGATGGCTGCCCATCCGGCCTGATGTCCCGGGCGACCTGCGAAGGAGATCGAAATGCTGTCGCGCCGTTCCCTCCTGTCCATGCTGCTCGGCGGGGTGCTTGCCGCCCCGTTCGGGCTGTCCGCCCCGATGGAAGCCGAGGCCCAGCCCGATACGCGCAATCGTCCGCGCCGGCCTCCTGGCCGCCGCCGTCGTCCGCCCCAACCGCGCCCCCGCCACGAGCGCAGGCCGCGGCCCCGTTCCGGCTTCATCTGGGTGCCGGGGCGCTGGGTCTGGAGCTCGCGCCGCGGCCGCTGGGTCTGGGTGTCCGGCCACTGGGTCCGCCGCAGGAGACGTTGGTAGGAACACGGCTCGCGATCGAAGGAGGAGGGACCCATGCGCCTGCGCCTGGGCGTCAATGTCTCGGCTCCGCTCATGTACGGGTTGAGCTGGATCCTGCTCGGGGCCGCCATCCTGATGGTCCTGCTCGCCATCGCGACCGCTCTCGGCGTGGAGTGGCTGCCGATCGCGCCGCTCACGGACCTGATCATCGCGGCGATCTGCGGGCTGCTGGCGCTGGGGTGCCGCTCCCTGGGCCGCAGGTTCGAGCAGCCGATCTAGGACCATGGAGGATGCCATGGCTGCCAGGGATGCCGTTGCGCCGACCGAGATGACCCAAGGCTCGGTGAGGCCTCCCGGCTGGGTTCGCCTGCTGTTGGGCGGCGTCATGATTCTGGCAGGGCTCGCCGTCCTGGCCGATGTCGCGTTCGCCTCCCTCGTCAGCGCGTCCTTCGTTGGGGCCGCCGCCATCGCGGTCGGGGCCTTCGAGATCGCTCACGCCGTCTGGACGAAGGAACGGGGCGCCCTGAAGTGGCATGTCCTGCTGGGTTTCCTGTACGTGGCCGTCGGCGGCGCCCTCGTTGGCGGAGCCGGTCTCGCGGACGTCGTCGTGGCTCCCGGAATCGCGCGGTCCGCCCGTGCGGGAAGCCTGCTGCTCACCTATGGGCTCGGCCTGCTGCTCATGCTGTCGGGGGCCGTCAGGCTCCTCCTGGGGTTGAGCCGCTGGCGGGAGAGCGGGTGGATGATGCTGTCCGCGGGCCTCTTCGGCATCGTGGCAGGACTCATCGTCCTGGCGGAGTTCCCGAAGACCGGCTTCTGGATCTTCGGATTGCTTCTCGGGATCGATCTCGTCGTACACGGCGCGGCGTGGCTCGGCCGCGCGGTCACGCTACGGGCGAGGGCCACATGAGGTCTGCTGCCCACCTCGCGCGGCGGTACCGGTCGCCTGCACCCGCGGTCCGGGTGGCGATCACGGCTGCGAGCAGCAGCCCGATGGCCACGGAGGTCATCGCGGGGTTCTCGAGGCTCGTTAAATCACGCTGCCCCGCGGCGGGCTGGCCACGGGCTGATCGGAAAGCCGGGAGCCGAGGACTTGAGGCGCCGCCTGGAGGGGAAACGGGATGGGGGCACACGGGAATTTTGGTCCCCGTGTGCCCCCGGCATTATCTCGCCGTGTAGAACGCCGCGGGCGTCTCCACGAAGCCAGAGCTAAATCTATGACTTAGCGGGCGACCACGGCGAGGCGACGGCAGTGACAATGAGACACTGGATCACCTCCTTTCGCTGTTGACGGGAAACCCCCATATGGGGTGAGAAGACAGACACGAAAGGGCAGGGCGCTGCGGCGTTCTGTCCCCCACCGGATTTCCTGAAGTATCTTAGCGCCATGACCGACCTTCCGGCCCCCGTAGGCCGCCGCCGCACCTTTGCCATCATCTCCCACCCGGACGCGGGCAAGACCACGCTCACCGAAAAGCTCCTGCTCTTCGGAGGAGCGATCCAGCTCGCGGGCGAGGTGAAGGCCAAGAAGAACCGCGTCTCGACCCGGTCCGACTGGATGGGCATCGAGAAGGAGCGCGGCATCTCGGTCGTGACCTCGGTCATGACCTTCGAATACGGCGGCTGCGTCTTCAACCTCCTCGACACGCCGGGCCACGAGGACTTCTCGGAGGACACCTACCGCACCCTCACGGCGGTGGACTCGGCCATCATGGTGATCGACGCCGCGAAGGGCATCGAGGCGCGCACGCGCAAGCTCTTCGAGGTGTGCCGCATGCGCGACATCCCGATCGTCACCTTCATCAACAAGATGGACCGCGAGGCGCGCAGCCCCTTCGACCTCCTCGACGAGATCGAGAAGACGCTGGCGCTGGATACCGCCCCGGTCACCTGGCCCATCAGCCAGGGCCGGAGCTTCGCGGGCACCTTCGACCTGCGCCGCAACGTGGTGCGCCGCATCGACACGGACGAGGAGCCGATGCCGGTTTCGGGTCCCGACGACGAGAAGGTGACGAGCCTGCTCCCGCCGGAAGAGGCGGAAGCCTGGCAGGAGGAGGTGATGCTGGCGCAGGAAGCCTGCAAGCCCTTCGATCTCGAGGCCTTCCGCGAGGGCCATCTCACTCCCGTCTTCTTCGGCAGCGCCTTGCGCAATTTCGGCGTGCGCGACCTCATCGATTCCCTGGCCGCATATGCGCCCCCGCCGCGCGGGCAGGAGGCCGACAAGCGCCTCGTGGAGGCGGGCGAGAGCCGCATGACCGGATTCGTGTTCAAGATTCAGGCGAACATGGATCCGAACCACCGTGACCGCATCGCCTTCATGCGGATCTGCTCAGGAAAACTCCAGCGCGGCATGAAGGCGAAGCTCGTGCGCACGGGCAAGCCCATGAGCCTCAACACGCCGCAATTCTTCTTCGCGCAGGACCGTGCGATCGCGGACGAGGCCTGGGCGGGCGACGTGGTGGGCATTCCCAACCACGGCACCCTGCGCATCGGCGACACGCTGACCGAAGGCGAGGACATCGTGTTCCGCGGCGTGCCGAGCTTCGCGCCGGAAATCCTGCGCCGCATCAAGCTGCAGGACGCCATGAAGGCCAAGAAGCTGCGCGAGGCGCTGCAGCAGATGGCGGAGGAGGGCGTCGTTCAGCTCTTCATTCCGCAGGACGGGTCCGGCGCCATCGTGGGCGTCGTCGGCGCGCTGCAGCTCGATGTGCTGAAAGAGCGCCTGAGCGCCGAATACGGCCTGCCCATCGACTACGACCCGACGCGCTTCTCGATCTGCCGCTGGATCACGGCGGATGATCCCAAGGAGCTCGACAAGTTCATCGAGAGCCACCTGTCATCCATGGCGCGCGACCTCGACGAGGCGCCGGTGTTCATGGCGGCGAATACCTTCAACCTGCAATACGAGATGGACCGCTACAAAGCGATCCGGTTCTCGGACGTGAAGGATTATCAGAAGAAGGCGGCTTGAAGGCCGCCTTTTTCTTTTTCAGTCCCGCCCAGCCTTCATCGTCCTCGTCATCCCCACCCTTGTGCCGGGATCCACGTCTTTCATCCGACGTGGATCCCAAGACATGGATGGCCGTGACGAGCACGGCCATGACGATGGAGCTATGAGGCCCAAGACTCTCAGGCCGCGAGTTTCCGTTCGCCGAAGCGGGCCTGGGTTTCCTCGACATCCTTCAGGCTCGGCAGGCTCGCCTCGTTGCCGAGATGCTGGATGGCGTGGGCGGATGCCGCGCGGGCGAAGATGAAATGCTCGCGCCAGGGAAGCTCGGGCCGCGCCATGGCGGAATAGACATAGGAGCCGTGGAAGATGTCGCCGGCGCCGTTGGTGTCCACCACCAGCGAGCCCGGAACGTCGAGGGCCGGCAGGATGCTCTCCGCGCCCTTCTCGTCGTACCAGAGCATGCCGCGCTCGCCCATGGTGACGCCGCCGATCCTGCAGCCGCGCCCCTTGAGGTAGCCCAGCATCTCGCCAGGCGTCATGTCCATCTGCTCGCAGAGGCGCTCCGCCACGATGGCAACGTCGATGAATTCGAGAAGCTCATGGGTGTTGGAGCGCAGGCCGCCGCCGTCGAGGGAGGTGAGGATGCCGGCCTCGCGGCACGCCTTGGCATAGTGCATCGCCGCGTCGGCCTGGTGGCCGTCGAGATGGAGCGCGCGGCACTCCTGCAGGTTCAGGGGCGGCACCGGGTGAAGGTAATGGTCGTCGCGGCAGCGCACGATGGCGCGCTTGCCGCCGCGCGGCATGATGAAGGAGAGCGAGGATTCCTTCACTTTGCGGTGATGGACCGAAATGGAATATTTCGCCGCCATGTCGATGAACATGCGGCCCAGCCAATCGTCGGCGATCGAGGTCAGGAGGTCGGGCGCGATTCCGAGCTTCGCGCAGGCGAAGGCGGCCGTCACGGCATTGCCGCCGAAGGAAATGGCGTAATCCCGGGCAACGGTCTTGTCGTCCCCGGTGGGGAGCTCGTCCGCCAGGAAGGTCACGTCGATATAGGTCTGGCCTACGAAAAGAGCTTGCATGGCTTCAACAACGGTTTCGGTCGCGATTGGAGACGGAAGTCTTGGACGAGGCGGGCGCAATAGGCAAGCCTCGGTCGGGTTCACGGCTCGCTCAACGTGGCGGCGAGCCGTGCGGCGGTCAGTCCCGCGTCGAGATCGGTGGTGATGAATTCGACCGGGGTGGCGAGGGCGTGGCGGAACGCCTGCGCCACGATGGGGTGCAGGCGCGAGCTGCCGCCCGCCAGGGCCACGGGCCGGGGGCCGATGCGCTTCGCCAGGCTGTTGGCGAGGCGGGCCAGCTCCTCGCCGGCCTCCCGCAGAATCCGCAGGGCCTTCTCGTCATCTACCTTCGCGGCCTCCCCGACAGCCCGGGCGAGGGAGCCGATCTTGCCCCTGTCGCCGCCATAGACATAGGAGCGCACGATGTTCCAGTCCGTGCCGCCGAGCGCCTTTGCCAGGCACTGGCCGAGAGTCGTGGCCCATCCTGCGCCGGGACTTTCCTCTTCCTTACGCAGAACCGTTTTCAGGGCCTCGCGGGCGATCCAGAAGCCGGAGCCGCCATCATCGATCAGGTTGCCGCGCCCGCCGATGCGGATCACCTCCTTCGACTCGGACAGGTAATAGCCGATGGAGCCCGTGCCGCTATAGACGAGGATGCCTTCGCCCAGGGCGAAATAGGACAGATACGCGATCCACATGTCTTCGGCGACGAAGACCCTGTCGGGCGAAAGCTCGAAGATCTCCCCGAACAGGGCGCGCATCTTCGCTTCCGACGGCGTGTCGCGGGTGAGCCCGGTGATGCCGGCGACGATGCCGAGAGGCCTGCCCTGGCGCATGACCGTCTGGGCCATGTCGAGGATGATCTGGCGGGCTCTCTCCTCGGCGGCGGCGGAAAACAGGTGGCCCGTGAGCGGCTCGGCGCTGCCCTGCGCGATGCAGGCGCCCCGATCGTCCGCGAGCCGCCAGCGCGTCGCGGTCCCGCCCGCGTCGATGCCAAGCCCCAATGCCATGACGCTTCGTCAGCCCTTCCTGTCGTCGGCCCGTTGCGGTGCCTTATTTCTTCTGCCGCGGGAAGTCTGCCAGGGCCTCGCGCAAATTGCCAGCGCTGCGCGCAAGGGCGGCCTGCGCCTGGTCCGGATCGGCCCCCATGGCGATGAGCACGGCCGTCTTCAGGTCGCCGCGAGCCTCGAGAATGGCGTCGGCGGCCTTGGCCTCGCCGCAATCGGTGATCTGGCAGACCATGGTCTCGCTGCGGCGTCTGAGCTTCGCGTTCGTCGCGCGCATGTTCACCATGAGGCCGCGATAGACCCGTCCCATCCGGACCATGATGAGCGAGGAGAGCAGGTTCAGGATGACCTTCTGGGCCGTGCCGGCCTTCATGCGGGTCGAGCCGGCGATCACTTCCTCGCCGGTCTCTGCCAGGATGGGATGGGAGCACGCGTCGAGAAGGGGCGCATCCGCGTTGTTCGAGATGCCGATGGTCTGCGCCCCGCGCGAGGCGGCTTCCTTCAGGGCCGCGATGGTGAAGGGTGTCCGGCCGCTGGCGGCGATGCCGATCACCACGTCGTTCGGCCCGATGGCGTTGCGGCGGATGCCGGCAGCGCCTTCCTCGGCGGAATCCTCCGCGTTCTCCACCGCCTTCATGATGGCGCGGTCGCCGCCGGCGATGAGATAGACCAGCCTGTCGTCGGGCCAGTCGAAGGTGGGTGGCAGCTCGGTTCCGTCCTGCACCCCGATGCGACCGGAAGTGCCGGCCCCCACATAGACCAGGCGCCCGCCCCGGTGCAGGTGGGCCGCCGCCTGTTCCGCCGCCGCCGCGATGGCCGGGAGCGACGACCGGACGGCGGCCACGGCCGAGAGCTGGCCCTCATAGAAGGCCGAGAGGATGTCGAGGCTTGGCCACGTGTCGAGATCCTGGAAGCGCGTGCTGAAACGTTCTGTGGTCATTCTGCCAACTCTCTTCCAGACCAATATAGGACCAGTGGGGAGGCCCAGCAATCAGCGGCGGCTGCCGCCGATCCCGCTTCGCCAGGTTTCTGCGGATATCCTCACCGCCCGGTCCGGCGGTCGAACAACGCGATGACCTGATCGCCCGTTGCACGCCGCAGGCCCAGGATTCCGCTCTCTTTGTGGCGGGATGGATGGACCCGGTTGGTCAGGAGCGCCCAGGCGAGCCCACGGTCGAAATCGACCCAGAGGCCCGTCCCCGTGAAACCCGTATGGCCGAGGGTCGCGGGAGAGCAGGCATCGCCCCCGTGCCAGCCGGGATAAAAGCCCTCCCAGCCCACGGATCTCGTCGGCGATATGCGGGTGCGTATGGCTTCGAGCGAGGCCGGCGAGAGAGCCGATCCGTCGAGAAGGCTTTGGGCGAAGTCCAGCACGCCGTCGATGGTGCCGAACAGGCCCGCATGGCCGGAGGCGCCGCCGAGCGCGAAGGCGTTTTCGTCGTGCACCTCGCCCCGGATCACGCGACCGCGCCACGTGCAGCGCTCGGTCGCCGCGCACAGGCGCGGGTCGGGGCGGAAGGAAAGCCCTGGGGGAAGCGGCTGGTCGATCAGCGGCCGACCGGTGATGCGCTCGATGGCGATGCCGAGCAGCATGAAGTTGATGTCGGAATAGACCGGCGGGCCGCTGCGCCAGACGCGCTGGAGGATGAAGGCCCGGAGCGTGTCCGGGTCCTGGCCGTAGGTGTAGAGCGGCTCGACGGCGGGCAGGTGCGTCTGGTGCGCAAGACATTGCCGGAAGGTGAGGCGCCGCTCGGCCGCGTCCATGTCGTATTGGCGCAGATCCGGAATCGCCGCGGTGAGCGGATCGTCGAGGGCGATGCGGCCTTCCTCGACGATGCGCAGGATCCTCGTGGTGGTGAAGATCACCTTGGTGAGCGAGGCCAGGTCGAACCATGTCTCGCGCGAGAGGACCTCCTCATGGGGCTTGATCTGGGCATGGCCTTTCCAGCAGGCGGCCCGCTGGCCGTCCGCGGTGACGATCCCGAGGACGGCGCCGGGAATGTCGCGGCGCTCGATTGCGGCGGCGGCGGGCGCGAAGGCTCGGTCGGCGAAATCCGCCGGCATGGTCACGCGGCTCGATGCAGTTCGCCCCCGGGCATCGGATGCGGGACGCCCGTGGTGGTGGGGAGGCTGAGAGGCAGTCCGAGGCTCGATCTGACCGCCAGATAGCCGAAGGCCTGGGCCTCGAGGAAGTCGCCGTTCCAGCCCACGGCCTCCACGGGATCGACCGGGACGCCGAGGCGCTCGTGCAGGCGTCTCATGAAATGCTCATTGAGACGCCCGCCGCCGGTGACGAGCCAGCGCTGCGGCGCGCGCGGAACATGGCGGAGCGCGTCAACGACCGATTCGACCGTGAAGGCCGCGAGCGTTGCCGCGCCGTCTTCGTCCGAGAGCGACTCGACGCCACTGGCGCGGGCGTGGAAATCCTGCCGATCGAGGGATTTCGGGGCGGGACGGTCGAAGAAGGGATTGCTCATGAATTCGGCCACGAGCCGTTCATCGGGCTGGCCGGACGCGGCGAGCCTGCCATCCTCGTCGAAGCTCAGGCCCCGGCGGCGCAGGACGAAATCGTCGAGCAGGGCGCTGGCGGGCCCGGTGTCGAAGGCGATCACCGTCTCGCCGTCGATATAGGTGACGTTTCCGACGCCCCCGAGATTGAGGATCATGATCGGCTGCGGCAGGCGGCTCGCGAGCGCCCGGTGATAGAGCGGCACGAAAGGCGCGCCTTCGCCGCCCGAGGCGACATCCGCATGGCGGAAGCGGCACACCGTGTCGATGCCGAGCTCCCGCGCCACCGTGGCGCCGAGGCCGAGCTGGCGCGTGAAGCGGATCTCTGGCCGGTGATAGACCGTCTGGCCGTGAAAGCCGACGAGGCTCACGTCCGCTGCGGCGGTACCCGTCTCCTCCATGAAACGGCGGATGGCGGTGATGTGCGCCTCGGTGACTGCGCGCTCGAGGTCTTCGAGCGGCTCGCCCTGCGCCCGCGCCGGCTCCGCGATCAACGCCTGGAGAGCTTTCCTTAAGTCCGACGGGTAGGAGAAGGTGCGCCCCGGTCCCGGCCTCACGAACGCCTCGCCATCCGTCTCCACCATGGACACGTCGATGCCGTCCATGGAGGTTCCGCTGATCACGCCGATGGCTTTGACAGGCGGGTGTTGCGGCATCGTTTCCTCCAGGCCTCAGGCTGCTCGCGGACCATACCACAGGCAAGCAAGCGGTCCAGAGTGGTATGAGATTGGACCATGACAGCCTTTGGGACCTGCTCTATAAATTTCCCGCGGCTTCAAGGGAGACAGACGCATGTTCAGGTCAACGCTGCGCGGCATGGTGAGCGCGGGCTTCATGGTGGCCGCAATGGCCACGGCTTCGGCTCAGGTCCTTGAAATCGGAGCGGACAGCGGTCCCACCGGACTCGACCCCCATCTGATCACCGCCTTCCCGAGTTTCATGGTGGTGAACGGCAATATCTACGAGGGACTCACCGCCGTCGACAAGGACCTGAAGGTCATCCCGAGCCTCGCCGAATCCTGGAATGTCACGGAGGACGGCAAGACCTATACCTTCAAGCTGCGCCCGGGCGTCACATTCCACGATGGCTCGCCCATGGAGGCGGCGGATGTGGTGGCCTCCGTCAGGCGCCTGCTGAGCAAGGACATGGCCTCGCCCCTCGCGAGCCGTCTTTCGGCGGTGGAGAGCGCCAACGCCGTCGACCCGCAGACGGTGGAGCTGAAGCTCAAGGAGCTGTCGGCAGCGCTTCTCAGCTCGCTGTCCACGATCGCCATCGTGCCGCGCGCGATGGAGACGAACAAGGACGCGCTCCAGAAGACGCCCGTGGGCACCGGACCCTTCAAGTTCCAGGAATGGCAGCCGAACGGATACATTCTGCTCGCCAGGAACGAGGCCTATTGGGACAAGGGGCTGCCGAAGCTCTCCGGCCTCAAGTTCAACATCGTGCCTGAATCGGCCACGCGCCAAGTGGGCCTGACCAACGGCCAATATGCGCTTCTGCCGAACATCGATGCGGCAACGGCGCTGCAGCTCAAGGGCAGGCCGAACGTGAAGCTCGCCGAAACCATGGATCTCGCCTACACGCTGATCGGCATGAACGTGTCGAAGCCGCCCTTCGACAACCCGAAGGTGCGGGAAGCCGTGAACTATGCCATCAACCGCCAGGAGATCGTCGACGCGGCGCTCTTCGGCGCGGGCGTGCCGGGCGGTCCCCTCTCGCCCGCGCTCAAGTCCTGGGCGCTCGACGTGAAGGAGTTCGACTGCTACGCGCACGATCCCGCCAAGGCGCAGGCGCTCCTGAAGGAAGCGGGCGTCGCGACGCCTGTTGCCGTGTCTCTGAAGGTTCTGCCGCGCCAGGATATCAGGGACGTCGCCCAGGTGGTGCAGGAGCAGCTGAACAAGGCGGGCTTCAAGGTCGAGTTGATCAACCAGGAGCAGGGCCAGTTCATTCAGGATTGGCGCAACAGCAATTTCGAGATGTTCGCCTCCCTCAATGCGGGCCAGCCTGATCCGGACGAGTATTTCTACCGCACCTTCCGCACGGGCGGCTCGACCAACGTGTTCAAGTATTCGGACCAGGAGATCGACGGCCTGCTCGACAGGGCCCGCACCCTGTCGGATCAGGCCGAGCGCAAGAAGGCCTACGATCAGGTGCAAAGAAAGCTCGCCTGCACGGGCCCGGCGGCGCATCTGACCTACGGCACGCTGTTCTCGGCCATGAACGACAAGCTGAAAGGGTTCGACGTGATGCCGAACCGCTCGCTCATGATGCTGCGCAGCGCATCCTACTGAATGACCCTGGCGCCGGCGCGGCCCCGCGGCTGTGCCGGCGCTTCTTCTTTTTCAGGGGAGCTTGCCAACGATGAGCCGCGTTCTGCTCGCACGCCTGATCGATCTCGTCATCGTGCTCTTCGGCGTATCGATCATCGTCTTCCTGATGATCCGGCTGATCCCGGGCGACGCGGTGGCGATCATGCTGGGGGCGAATACCGAGATCACGCCGGAGCGCATGGCGGAACTCAACCGTCGCGTCGGTCTCGACCGTCCGATCATCGAGCAATACCTGCTCTGGGCGGGATCCGCCCTGCGGGGCGATTTCGGCACTTCGCTCTGGACCGGGCGTCCAGTTGGAACGGAAATTCTCATCCATCTCTGGCCGACCCTGGAGCTGACATTCCTGGCGCTGGTCATCGGTGCGGCTCTGGCCGTTCCCGTCGGCTGCCTGATGGCGCAGACGCGCGGCGGCGCGGCGGATGTCGCCATGCGCATCGGGGCGATCGCGGGGCTCACGATCCCGTCCTTCTGGCTCGGCATCGTCATGATCATCCTGCTCTCCGCATGGGCGCCGAGCTTCGCGTCCCTGGGCTACGTGCCGTTCTCGGAGGACCCGGTCGGCAATCTCCAGCGCATGCTGCTGCCGTCCATCGCGCTGGCGCTTCCGATCCTGGCCAATCTCTCGCGCCTCGTGCGCTCGGCCATGCTCGATGCCCTGGGGCAGGATTATATCCGCACGGCGCGTGCCAAGGGCCTGCCGGAACGGCTCGTGGTCTACAAACATGCCCTGCGCAACGCGCTCATTCCGTTCCTGACCTCGGTAGGCATCATGACGGGCTATCTGCTCGGCGGCGCCATCGTGGTCGAACAGGTCTTCGCCATTCCGGGGCTCGGTCGGCTGATCCTCGGCGCCATCGCCGAACGCAACTATCCCTTGATCCAGGCGACGATCCTGGTGGTGACGGCGGGCTTCGTGCTGGTGAATTTCCTGGTCGACCTCCTCTACATCCTCGTCGATCCGCGCGTGAGGGCCTGAGCCGTGGTGAAGTCCCTGGCCGGCCATCTCGCACGGAACAAGCTTCTTGCTTTCGCGGTGCTGCTCGTGGCGATTCAGTTCGTCCTCGCCGCAGGCGCCCCTCTGATCGCGCCCTACGATCCCACGGCCCAGAGCGTCGCGCGCCGCCTGAGGGGACCGAGCGAACTCAACTGGCTCGGCACCGACCAGTTGGGCCGCGATGTGCTCACCCGCATTCTCTACGGTTACCGCACGTCGCTCATTGCCTGCGTGCTCGCCGTCGGCATCGCCCTTCTGGCCGGCGGGACCCTCGGACTCGTCGCGGCCTTCTATCGGGGCTGGCTGGATCGGATCACCATGCGCGTCATGGATGTGCTGTTCGCCTTCCCCGTCATGCTGCTGGCGATCGGCATCATCGCGGTTCTCGGACCTCACACCTACAGCGCGGCCGCCGCCATCGCGGTGGTCTACACGCCGGTCTTCGCCAGGCTCCTGCGCGGGCCCGCGCTGGT